>VTLG01003952.1_pt1 | contig 90161 bp, 133 predicted proteins | sample 4694571 | NCBI WGS metagenome assembly VTLG01 (sample SAMN12604809, study PRJNA352737) | marine metagenome | biome: ENVO:00000447; feature: ENVO:00000209|ENVO:00000569|ENVO:01000036; material: ENVO:00002151; isolation source: viral sequences binned using virsorter ...
AAGCACAAAAGACGGTAAATTGTTTGCAGGAGATAAAGAAGTAATCAAAGGCTATGAATCATTTAGTGGTTGGTATTGGTTTGCTACTGAATTAGAAGATGACGACTATATGGGACATCCTCTTTATTTTGGCTATGTTCAAGGTTTTGAAAGTGAATGGGGTTCTTTTTGGATGGGAGAACTACAACCACTTATTGATAATATGAGGGTATGGGAAATAAAGCCTCAAGACTTGCCTCATGCAGGGAGGCGATAATAACGCCCTTCGGGGCAATATACTCAAAGCATATATTACCATATGGTCATGAAACTTTGGGGAAAATGGCCTCACGGCCTATTTTTCTTCCTCCTCTTCTTTAGCATATTCTTCTTCACAGGTGCAATAATACCATTCATACAAAATAACCATATCTTGTAATTCTTCATCATAATATTGTTCTCTATGGATTTCTTTTTCTAAAATGTGATTACATTTAGGATGATGGTCTAAACCTTCATTATCCGAATAATGATGAGCCTTATCACCATTAAACTTCGCTCTACATATACCGCAACTACAAAACGCCATAGCACTTACATTATTTTATAATCAATACTAGGTTGGTCAAAGACCAACCATATGGTAATGGAAACTTTGTGGACAAACTACCTTATACGGTTAAAGATAACATCGGTATGTCAAGAATTAATGATGTAAAGGATAATGAAGATGTGAAAAAATTGTTTAGCATGCTATTCGATGAATTCGGTAGTGGCAGTATCAATGCTTTGAGAACCCTATTTGATGCTCTAAGCATGTGTGGTGTAGGCTACAATGGACAATTGGAAAAAAGTGGCCAAATAGGTGTATTAGACCCGTTCAACATGGCTATGATTCAAAAAATACTAAACAATGGCGACATACTGAACATACTCGTTAGAGCATGGTATTATCGAATAAATATCAATGAAGCAAGTGATTCGAACATTGCCTCCCTAATGGAAGAGAAGGTGCAAAATGATGAGGACTAATTGATAATGCCTCCCCGTAATTCCTATATCGCTGTAATGGCGAATATAGGTAGGGTTATATCGCCAAAGTCTCAAACCATATGGTAATAGGCACTTTGGGTATATTACCCTAAAATTATCATTCTAGGGGGCTTTGAGGTAAAATTATGTCTTATGTATATGGTTTGGGCGATGCTCAAGAAGATGAAGCAAGAAGGTTTGAAATGCAATATGGTTGGCTCCATGAATTAACAATAAAATGCCCTAAGTGCGGTAAAACAGAATGCGTTGAGGTAGAAGATTGGGAAACTGAATATGAGGAAGTTTACGAGATTTGGACGCTACAATGTATTTGTTGGTCGGAAGAGTGTCAAGATATTGATGAATATATTGAATATGAACATTGGATTTGGTATAAATAAATCTAAATCTAAGCCGATGACCCTGAAAAGGCGAGGTAATCATCAAAGTCTCATACCATATGGTTGTAGTAGCAATTGGCAACATGCGATGGCGATTCATTGTGCATAATTAGAAAATGTTGAATAGCGGCATTGTTTAGGAAGGATGTAGGCTTCAGAATTAAACATTGAGTAGTTGCGTAATGCGTTTTTTATTCGTTTGTTAGTCGCTATAAACAATTATTGACTAACCTTGAGAATAAATGCCCTTTATGCATTTTGCATATTCTAATATACAACCATATGCTTTGTAATCCAAAAATTTTATTTCTGTAGATTTAAAACACAACGATTTAATGCTTTATTTTGAACATTAAACGATTAATTCAATCATTTTAAAACCGAATATATTATAATCTAAGGCGATTTCCCCACTACTGATAAACTATGTTTCTAAACCTCCCGCAACTAGTTTATCACACCATTTTCATTAACATTAAATCGCCCTTTTCAGTAATAAACGATATACTGCGAAATAATACTGTTAAATTAAACAATTTAAACGGGCGAAATTATAACAAACAAAACCGTTTATTTAAATCTAATAAAATAAATTTTTTTGATTTATTGTTTATGTTTTTATTGTGGGAATATAAATCTATAGAAAGAAAAAATTTCGCAAGTGCCAAAAAAATTCCGCCACATTTTTGGGGAAAAAGGAGTTGATAAGATGACATGGAAAAATATAGTAAGAAAGCAAGAACGAGATATGACTTTTATGGGAACAGAATATGCAGACGATAATGGTGACAGTATTACCTTTTATGGTAGTTCAAGAACTAAACAAGCAACTATTCCTAAAAGCGAATTAAACGAAGCCATAGACAGATATGATGCAGAAACAGGTAGAACTACCAAAAGATTGACGCAACTAACAATGTCTGCTGGCCCCACTTCTGAATTTACTCATTGGGCTATGCGAAACGGATATAAGTGATTTGAAAAAAAATTCCGCCACATTTTTTGAGAAATTTTAGGTGATAATATGACTTGGGAAAATATACTAAAGCAAAACAAATTCAAAGTGGGCGATGTTGTTGTGCCTAAGTTCAATGATACAAAATCTGTAAATTACCTAAACAGAATAAATGATAATATGCTATATCTCGTAGTTTCTATTGAAGGAGATAGAATTAGAGTAGAGGAAATTGGTCATCCTAATGATGGAAGCGGCAGACCTATTGATAGAGAATTTTTGGCTAGGCAATTTGATTTTTTAACTGATGATTATTTCAAACCCGATACTTCGGAAAGAGATTATGAAAGGGCATTTGAAAGTAGGCTATATGGTTCTAGTAGGCCAAGTGGAGATATAGGTGATTAATATGGCATGGAAAGATATATTGAAGCAAGATAAAAATTCAGTTTTAGATGTTATACGAAATAAAGTAGCAGGTTTAGGTGAGAAATATAAAAAGTTTGAAAAGAAATATGAACCAAAAATAGACCCTAATTATGGAGGTATTCGCTATCGTGGCGGATATGACTTATATGATGAAGAAGGGATAGAAGTGCAATTTGACACAATTGAGAGATTTTTGCGAAGTAATAAGATAGATTATCCCGATGGCATGGAGGATATAAGGGAGTTTCAGTTGGATAGAGAAGATTTAGAAAAACTAATTCCCGAACTAATAAGCGAAATGGAAGAGGCAATAGAATCCGGTAAAATAAAACCTATTGATTATGGAGTAGATTATGGGGGAGAACCCGAAGATGCAAAATATTACGATGGTGAACATTTAAGATTTTATTAAGGTGAGTAATATGACATGGAAAGATGAGATTAAAAAAGAGATAGATAGAGCCACCGTGATGAAACTAAGTCAAGAATTAGTAAAAATTATCTTTGATTTTCAAAAGGAAAATAAAATCAAAGGTAGAGATTTAGAAGAAGTTGTAGGTGATGCACTTGGTCAAATAAAAATGATACGAGGAGAAATGGAAGAAGAAGACCGAGTTGATAGATTAGCGGGTGCTAGATTTGAACGGTGATTAATGTGACATGGCAAGATATATTGAAGGCAGATTCGTTTAATTTTCCTAATAGGAGAGAATTAGACAAAATGATTGAAGAAGTAGAAGGTGTGCTTATGACTTTCTTTTTAGAAGGAGGAATGAAAGCATACATGGAACAACTAAATGAAGATTTACAAGCCGTCAAAAAAGAAACTGACTTTGAAACGGCACAAGATATGTTTAATGCATTAGTTCCTGATATGGATAAAATGTATGGGGAATACATGCGAAGGAGATAATAGTATGACATGGAGAGATAATATTAGAAAAGCGGCAGAATTAAATCTTGATAGGCCACTTAGAAATGAAGCACTTGAAGTAATAGAGAACGCTATTCTTGAACTATCTAGCACAAAAGAATGTATCAATACTGCTAAATCCGAAGGAGAAAGGTTGGGAGAATACATTGACCCTGAATTTGTAGCATTGGAAGTTATATTAGATGAGTTGCAGAAAATGAAAAATCTCGATTATAGTGATATGGCATAAGTGATGTAAATGGCAAATTTAGAAAAAATATCAAATGGTCTTAATTGGAAGGTTTTTCAAAAGAGACAAATGGCCATAGGTTTTGAATTTGAAACCGATGATGAATTCATAGAATTAACATATGAAAGATTCCAAAAAGAATGGGAGGAAGTTGCGGAAATAAGTATTGACCAACAAAAATTACAGGAATTTTGGGGTGGCGACCATTCCCATAAGGGAGGTTTTCTATTCTTTATTACTAATAGCAACCCCTATGGCGAATGGACACAAAAGTTTAGTAAGCCATTTGAAGAAGAATTACAATTAGATGAAGAGTCACTTTCTGCGTATGAATTAGATATGAAAACTCCAAGAGCAAGAAGCACATCAGTTGGAGATATTTACCAAGATTTAGATAATAACTTATATTTTATGATAATGAGTGTTGGCTTTAAACAAGTTAGGCTCAAGAATAGGATTGACTCGGATTCTGCTAGAGCGCAATCTAAGAAAATACAATCATTTCCTCAAGGTTTCCAAGAGGCAAATAAAATGTGGAAGTCAATTTTAAAAAATGAAGTTGAAAAAATGATGACTCCATTAGATGCTTTGGATGAGGTGGCAATACTAATTTCTAACGAGGCCGACTATCCCAAGTTAAAAATGTGGTTAGATAGGGCAAAAAGGGCAGGCCATGTAACTATGCCAAGAATGGAGAGTGAAAAAAGATGAGTTGGAAAAATATTCTAAAAAACAAAGAGGAAGAGGAACTCCCGATAGATGTTAGGCGAGCAAGAGAAAGAATCAAACAAGGATTGCCGTCAAAAGAATATCCTCTTATTCCTCAATTTGAAGACGAAAAAAGAATAAAGAGAGGGGAATAATATGACAAGGTGTAATTATCTCGATAAGTGGTTTGATGCAAAGTCAAAAGAGATAGATAAGGAAGAGGCAAAGTCAAAAAAGTGTTTTGTTACAGGTGATAAGAAATGACTTGGATAGACATTCTAAAAAATAGAAGAAACATTAAAATTCCTAAAAGGAAGAAAGGTGGTGAAATAGACACTAGTAGATTTTATTCAAAACCTGCTATAAGAGATGATAGTGAAATCAAAAGAGAACAAAACCAGTTAAGGCTTCAAGCCTCGATGACTAATACATATAAAACAGTAATGGAAAGAGTAATTGCCGCACCTTCCGATGGGATGGACGATACATATAGAGAAATATGGAATGAATATACCAAATTCAATAGAGAAGAGAACAGGATAGCAGATTTATATTACCCACGGGATGACGAAAAAAATAGAAGGGAAAGAATAGAAACCTTAGAAGAAACAAACCATGAACAATATCTAGATGATTTAGAGGAAGCAAGAGAGAAATTTGAAGAAACAATTTCACCTCTTGTAGAAAAATATCTAAAGTTGTCAAGAAACTTTAGAGACAGCATCGGGCTAAAAGGCGGAAACTTAACAGATGAGGCTCACATTAAAAAATTAAAAACAACGATATATAACGAGTTTAATTCTTATTATGATAATAAACCAATGCGTATGAGTCAAGAAGAATATGAGACACTAAAGCCTCTAGTTAGTAAAGTAAAATTATCAAGCGAGCAAAATGCAAAAATTAAATCGGATTTAATGAACATGAAAAATATGATAATAAACCAGTTAAAGTCACTTGTTCCATTATTTTCAACAAGACAGGCTAGAAGAGGTATAAAATTAGAATTAAGTCTCTATAACTCAAAAAATGTAAAAAAGGGAGATTCAACCAATAATGAATGGCAGACTGTCCTTAAGAAGCGGCCTGTTACAAAAATAATTTTAAGCAGAAAGATAGTTGATTCGGGTATGCCAATTCATCTTGCTAGGGAAGTTATAAATTCACTAACTACTGAAGAAGTAAAAAAATATGGCAGAATGATAGAAGTAATGGAAGATAGAACTATTAAAAAAGCCATTGATATGTATTTGAAAAAGAGACAAGAAGCAGATAGAAAGATGTCTTCTATAGAAGGAACCACCTTTGCTAGAGACGAATATTTTACAACTACTCCCGAAAATACAAGAGCCTATTCTAGATACTTTTTACATTTATTAGAAACGCTATGAGGTGATATTATGACATGGAAGACAATACTAAAAGATGAAAGAATAGGAACGCAATTCAAAGATTATGAAATGGCCATAGATGTTATAGGACAACAGATTACGACATTGAAAAATATAGAGAGAACTATTGCAGAATTTTTTATGGAAAAAGATTTAGATATGGAAAGGTTAGAAGTCCTTGCTAGAAGGCATTATATGTTAGCAGATGCAATAAGGAATGTTTTGATAACTATAATGGAGAAAGTAGAAGGCAGTTAAAATTATAACACAAGGGTATTAACGATTAAGTGAGGGGTAAATGGTATGTCATGGAAAGAAGTTCTAAAAGGCAGTTGCGGAACAACACAAAAAACTGATATGGAGAGAGAAGAATTCGAAAAGAAACTGTTTGGCAATCAAAAGAAAATAGCCGAACAAGCCCCTCCAAAAGACGAAATAGATGAAAAAGATTTCAAGGCCTTACGAGAAAAGAAAAAGAAAAAAGGAAGAAGCCGTGGCAGAAGTATCTTTACTAAGAGGTGATTAAAATGTCGTGGAAAAATATTCTAAAAGATGACGAAGAAAAGATGGCGGGGGCTGTAACCACTACATCTTCTCCCGCTATGTTCAATATATCATATTCCAAAAAGAAAAAGAAAAAGAAAGACGACCTTCTAAAAAATGAAAAGAAGAAGGGTGACAAAGACAAAAAGAAGAAAGATGAAATAGATATCAATGGTAATCCTGTAGATGCTCCAAACTATTCTTTTCCTAGTAAATACCAACAATGGAAAACAAATTGCACCAACATTACTGATTCAGATTTAGAAACTGAAAATGTAGGTAACTTGTATAAGTTCCTTAAGATGCACCTAAAAACAGAAGATATCATTCGTGATGGCAGTAGAAATAAAGGCAGGTCGGGTCAAGGTGCGATTGAGTTTTTGGATAAGATTGATGAGATAATGGAAGAAAACAGATTCTTAACCAAAGCAGAAGCGAAACTAATTAGTGAATTTGCGGATGAATTAGAAAAATATAGAAACACAGGAAAAGATGCAGGAGGAAGAACAGAAGCGTTTGACCCTGCTTTCATACTATTTACTGATAAAATAAAAGACCCCGATACAGGTGAAGTAATAGAAGAAAAAGTAGTTCAAGGTCATTATAAGACTGATAATTACATGGGAGGAGAAGGAAGAGGAGTAGACCCTACTTGGTTAGCAGGAGAAAACCCACCACATTTGGCATTATTTTCCGATAAAGATACTAAATTCTCTAAGCCGAAAGGACTCATAGAAATCATGAGAGAAGCAGAAGAAGAATTAGAAGTAGATAAGCCAGTGGGTATTAGATTAGATAATATTCCTCCTAGAACCCCTGCTTCGGAATTAAACAAAATAGAATCCGTAAGAGAATATTTTGACAAGGTTGTGACGAATGCATCTCTTTGGAATGCAGGTGGTAGACTATTAACAAGAAAAGTTAGAAGTGGACTTAATGCTACTGATTTACCATTAGGGAACCGTGACCAAAATTTAGTTAGAGGTTTAGCAGGAATGGAAACAGGCGAAGATGGGCTGTTAGTTTTCTTTAATAGAATGAGATTAACTTCTACTGCTACTCCCGTCATAGGTTTAGTAGATTTAGCCCTTCAAAGAAAATTTGGAAGTAAAGATAAGAAAGCACCAAATGGATTTAGAGCATGGCAAAATGACAGAAGAGGCGGATTCGACTATAGAAAAACTAGAAGAGAAAAATTCGGTGAGGATGCCAAAGGTAATTTAGATAACAAAGTAATTTCTAAAATGTGGCAAAAGAATCTTTGGAGGAGATAAATTGGCTGTTAGCCGAAAAAGATGCGGCATGTGCCAACATGAAGACAGGGCAGAATTAGAGCGAATGCTCGACTCCGGAGAAATAACTTGTGATGAATTGGATGAGAAATATGGTTGGAGAAGTGGGACTGCGGCACAACACCAAAGAAACCACATGGGCGAATATAAAATGAGTTCAAATCCAAAATGTAAATTATGTGTAGACCCGATGAGAAAGCACTATGAACAGGCACTATCAAATGGCGATATAAGTGCAGAAGCAGTTGCAGAAGCATTAGGCACTACTAAAGAACAAGTGCAACGACATATGAAACACCATTTAGCACCGATTGTTCAAGAAAGTGCGGCTATGATGATAGCAAGAAAAGAAGTGAATGAAGTTGAACTACTTTCCAACAATGTGGCTAAATTGGATACAAGACTAGAACAAGTATTCAACGATTTAGGTAACGACCTTAATCCTAAAATGATTGATGCTCTAACTAAACTTGCTAGAGAAATTAGAGAGTCATTAAAATATTTAATGGAGTTTAAGGGTAAATTGATTCACAAGCGACAAGATACAATTATTGTGGCACAAATGCAAATTGTTCAAGAAGTCTTAGCCCAAAACAATCCTGAGATTTGGTTAGACATTAAGAAAAGAATGCAGGAGAAATTACAATGAGTTGGCAAAGTATTTTGAAAACTCCATATAGGATAATTGTATATGAGGGAAGTCATGAAACATTCAAGGAACAGTTAGACGACGGAACGATGAAAAAAAATATGGAAAAATACCTTGGAACTTACTCTTTACCTTTAGAAAATACAGCCATTGAAGTCTATATAGTTAAAAAAAGCACAGAACAATATGTCATGTCAAGAAATCTAGTAGAATATATGGCTATAGGAATAGATGATTTTATAGAAAGGTCAAAGAAAGTATATTCAGCATTTTCTTTTAGACTAGAACCTAACGATATTTTACAAGTTTCTTTCAAAAGACATATGCGTCAAAAAGAAGAAGACCGTGTTGATATTGCAGATACTCCAAACTTTTCACAGGCATTTCAAGAAGCAAATAAAATGCAGGAGTGATTTATATTGTTGTGGCAAGAAGTTCTAAAGATGCCTAGAGTGCAATCTAATGCTACTATGATATCTTATAATTTAGTAAATAGGGCGCAGTTTCAAAAATATTTACAGCAAGTAAAAGATGCAGTGGCTAGTGGAGATGCAGATACTGAAGGCGGTCTTGAAAAGATAAAAAATATTCTTAGACAAGTCGGGACTGGCCAACTTTCTTTAGAAAAATTTGTAGAAAGATGGTCAGATAGCGAACACATGGACTTATCAATGGATGAAATACAAAGAAATTTGACAGAATTGATGGAAAGTTTGACTTTTTTGCCAAAAGTAGAGATAGAAAAGTTACTCGACCAAGCAGTTCAATTAAAAAACGAAGGAAAACATGATGAAGTTACTGAAATTTTAGAAAAAATTGACAAATTTGGGTCTTTGGGAGTAAGCACACTAAAGAAAAACAAAAAAATAGCCGCCAAATTGAAATATTTACGCCTTGACACTCAAAAATCTTACATTTATTTTACTCAAACGCCACCTAGCGATGCAAAAATGCAAGAATTAGCGGAAAATCTAGGAGGAAAGACGAATACTAGTGCGGCTAGGGTAGATGGTGATGTAATTCTTCTAAATATTAGAACTCTAAATGATTTTAGACTATTGATTCAACCTAAAATCAAGCGAGATAAGCAAAATAAAGTAGAAATTTTAGATACTGAAGATACTGTAAAAGAAAAAGCCGTCGCTCTAGAATTATATAATGAATTTAAGGATAATAACGGCTTAATGTTGAATATTGACTCCAAAGTTGTTGAAATTGACCCAAAAGTAATAGAAGCAGTAACTTTATCCGCTAAAAATGTCAAATATGAATTAGTAGAACCGTTTGGAGCAAGTTCAATCATAAACTATATGAGAATAATAGACAGGGTTGCAGGGGTAGTTACTAGTTTTAAGCCCGTAAGATTTAAAGAAATATTAGAAAATGAATCTCGCATAGTAAAACTACCTAAGTTATTATTCTTAGAAAAAGGTAGCAAAAAGAGTTTTAATTTCAATCCATATGCAGAAATAATTATTAGAAATACATTTGAGCAACAAAATTGGGCTGATGTATTTTTTGACCAAATAAGAACACAAGGAAGCATGTCTAAAAAAGAGGTAAGAACACTTATCGTAGAAGACATTACTAGGACTTTACCCGACACTGGAAAACGAGAAAGCGAGGATTATAATATTCCTCTTAGAATCTTTAGAAGTTCTATAGAAAATATAAATTTACCATTTGATAAATTAAGAAGACAAGTCTACAAAGTTTTGACCGATAGTGACAGGGCAGATGAGGTAGTAACTAATAAAGGGGACATAGTAAGAAACGAAACATATCAATTCTTAAAAAACAGTTACACTGTTAAAGAAGCCGAAGCGATTAAAAAATATTTATTAGAACAAGGCTATGAAGAAAATGAAGTTAGAATAGATTATTTTTTCCGAAATAGCCCTGCCAAATATGAAGCAGAAGAAAGAGATAATGATGGGAATATTGTTAGAAATCCTGACGGTTCTCCAAAAATAAAAGAATATGACGGTAAAGATAGAGCCGATAGTGCTAAAATATTTACTTTTGAAGAAGAAGACGATGAAGGAAATGAAGTAAATGACTTTGTGCCATTTACTTTTGACGATGCCGCAGAAAATGAAGGAATACAAGTAGAAACAGGCACTACTGAAATGATAGAAGAAAGGATAAAGGATGAATTAGAAAGGGCTAAAAAACTACTATCCCAAGTAGAAGGGAAACCAAAAGAAAGAAAATTAAGCACAGCCAAACCCAAATTAGGTGGAAAGGGCAAGATAATTCAATCCGAGAAAAAACTCAAACAAAAAATAGAAGAGTTGGAGGCAAAACTAAAGCAAGGTCTTAGTGGAGATATAAAACAATCTACACAAAGACTAAGAAATCAAATAAACTCTAAAGGTAATTTTCCTGCTTTCTTGATAGATTTCGCTAGAGAAAACAATCTAATTGACCATGTTAAAACTTACAATCGAGATAAGGGTGCTTTAGATGTTATTAGTGCCGAAAGGAGTTTAATCTTTTTAGGAGTTATAGCCGCTATAAGAGGAGATGAAGTCAAAAAATCTTACAAAATAATAGACTCAAATATAAAACAAAACCCCAATAAAGCGATGAAGGAAGCAGAAAAGTTAAATGGGAATATGGCTTCAATCTTAAATAGAGCAAGAGATGATATTATCGAAGGCTTCAAACAAACCGTCCAAAGATTAGTGGAAAACCCCGAACAATTCAAAGATACTATGGTAAAAGAAGTATTAGATAAACTATCATCAGCAAGTCCACCAATAATAAGGAGAGTAGCAACATGAGGGTCAAATTTGATAAAGAACAACTTAAATTTCTAAGTGAGGCAAATAAAGTTCAAAGAAAAGCAATTCGTGGAAGACTACTTGCACCATATATAGAACAAATAGAACAGGAAGCCAGTGAGAAGTTTCCCGATAAGCCAAATCAAGACCCTGAACAAACTAGGAAAAACTTAGAGGATAGGAAAAAATACATCAAAGAGGAAACTGATGAACTCAAAAAAGACCTAAATAAACAATTAAGAAACCTATCCGGAACAGGAACTAGGGTAATTTTAGAAGGAGGATTTAAACAGATTAGGTCAGTAATACAGCCGCTAATTGATATGAATATAGTCGTAGATGGTCTTTTAGTAGACTATAATGACTTAGTTAATATTAAATTAAGAAACAGAAGAAATGTAGAAATAAGAAATGAAGATGTTTCTTTATTAGAAAATGAGAGCCTAAAGGCCGCAGTAGCGGGGGCTTCACAGAATGCTGATTTGAAAATATTAGCCGATAATTATGATTTTATTATAGAAAAATTGTCAGAAAATTTAGAAGAAAGGGATATAGAAATATCAATAGTTGAAAGAAAGTTTCCTATTAAGAGATATTTAGGAGTAGCAGATGCATCTAAAAAATCCACTAGAGTAGAGATTTATGATTTTTGGGATAGCATTACTAAGAAGTTTGACGAGTTCAAAGAAGATACTAAAAAGTTATTTGACAAATTAGACAAATTAGAATTTCCGGAAGAGGCAGATGAGGCTCAAGACGCTTTAGAAGATTTATTAAAAATTGACTTAAATAAATTACAATATATTGCCTATTTCCCATCCGTGGATAAAGATTTTACTAATCGTAGACAGAAGTTTTGGAACATTATGCTTAATATAATGATAGCAGAAGATTTGTTCGATAAGGAATCTTTAGAAGAAAGATATGAAGACGACCCTACTAGTTTTGCAGATATAAATTCGGAATTAGCGGCAGATTTAATGTCCAGTCTTAGTGAAGATGCTGGAGGGGGTCAAACACTATCCGGAGAAAGTTTAGGACAATATACCGATGAAAATGTTAGTGAGTATAGCGGAGATGTTGGGAAGTTAAGAGCAGTAGCAGACCCTCTACTTATTTATGAAGACAATATTAATAAAAAATTAGTATCAATTACCGAAGATGCCGAACTTGAGTTAAGAATGGCTTTAGAGGATATACGAGAAAATCTTTCCAGTAGAGAAGGATTGGAGGGTAAGGAAGCCATCTCTTTAAACACACAATATGATTTACAAAGATGGACTGATGAAATGGAAGATACCACAGTCATAGATAAAGACTATAATTCTAAATTCGCCCTACCCATATCCGTAATGACCAATACCGACTTTGCTCAATCTTACTCCGAAAAAAGTTTTCAAGCACTTAATGGTGAAGAGATAAGTTTAGATAATTTAGATATGATTAAAGATTTCTTTGAGGACTTGTATAGGCTATTGACAGCAGACCAGTTTAGAGCAGAAGTCCAAATTAGAAGTTCTACGGGAATGAGGGGTTCTATTATTGATAGTAGAGACAAAAGAAGATTAGGAGTCGCACCTAAAACAGAATTCCCCGTCCCCCTACAAAGAGGTGGAGAACTTAGAGGGGTAATGGGAGAAGTTTCCGATGCGCTAAAAAAGATGATGAAGTCAGCAGTAGAGTATTTCTTCAATCCTATCTATGCGGGATATTTACCTATTTCCGTCCCTACTTTTGGTAGGAGTTTAGGAACACAAGTTTTCCAGTTATTGAGTGTAGATTTAGGAGTGGAAACTGCCTTATCTAGTTCCATAGAAATGGCCTTTGAAGGTGGTTTAGATGAGGCTACCAGCGATGATTTACGAAGCCTAGCCGACTTTTTAGAAAATATGTTTGATTCGGGAGTTACAATTGGAGAAGAATTGATACAAGAAGGCATGGAAGCGGCTGAAGCACTAACTAAAATTTTCGGAAAAGGAGAACAAAATGATAATTATTGTGCCGCTATCATTTATCATTTTGCTAAAGATGCCTTTGATGAAAAAAAATTAGAGAGATTTGGAAAAAGAAAATTTGCACGAAAGACAATCAAAGAGAGATATGATGAGTTTTATGAACAACACGATAAGAAACAAGGTTTCCCAATGTTCGCCTTACCTACATGGTTAGACAAAAATCAAGGAGCATTAACGCAGGATTCTACAAAAAGAAAACAATACAACAGGCTCAAGGATTTGTTTGAGAATGTCCAAGTGGACTTACCTGTCCTATTACACAAGATGTTAAAGGCTCATGATATTATTAGAAAACAGTTAGGAAAAGAGGTTATTCTTGGCCGAAGCATATTTAATACTCACGGAATAAATAAGGTAATCAATAAAATGCAAGTAGAGCAACAGATTGATTTGAGCGTTTATGAAGTAGAAAAGATAGTCACGGGTGACGATTCTCACAATAATATAGCAAAAGAATACGGCATAAGTGCAGACCAAGTTTATCTTATTAAGGCAGAATTTAGGTGATAGTTATGAGTTGGCAAGATATATTGAAAAGTAGTCTTGGCAGGGTTAGAACTTTTGTAGAAGAAATTAAACCTTTTTTTGTGCAGAACTTTAAGGGCATGTTCACAAAAACTTCAAACGAGTTAGAAAAAGTAGTAAAGCAAATTAAAGAAATAATAAACAATGTTAATCAAAATAATTTAGGAGAAATAAATTTAGACCGTAATAAAATTGTAATCTTCCAAACTAAAGAAGATTATGAAAATTCTAAAAAAGAAAATTATTATCATGATAATTACAGTTACTCCGATACAGATATAAAATATAACGCTAAAAGAAATAAAAAATTAGAACGGCAACTTAGAAAATTAATTGACAAAGAAAATAACTTATTTAGAAGATTAAATACATATATGTCTGTTGATGAAAAATTAGAAATATTCAATGACCCTACTAAATTAACCGAATATGCTAATAATAAACACGGTATTGATTTAACTCACCCCGAAACACTAAAACTATTTATGGAAACTATGAGATTACAGGGTTTAGAACCCGTCGAGGGTGCAGTTAAATTAGCAGGTAGTGTGGGGCAAAAAACAAATGAAAGAAAAATTGACCTCAATATGCTTAAAGAAACCGTAAACATGCTAGTTAATATGAATAAAAAAATTCCATTGAAGGAAGATGTTGCAGAAGAGATGGGAATAAATATCAATCAAAACTGGGATTATAGAGCAGATGAGGCATATAAACAAGCAATACAACTGTTAAGACAAAGAGGCAAGATATAATTAAAGGTGATAAAAGATGAGTTGGCAAGATATATTGAAAAAGAAAAAGAAAAAGCGAAAATCAACTGTTAATCAGTCGGGTAATTATACCAAGCCCACGCTTCGCAGAAGATTATTTAATGAAATAAAAAGAGGAAGCAAGGGAGGAAAACCAAATGAATGGTCTGCAAGAAAAGCCCAACTACTTGCTGCAAAATATAAAGCGAGAGGTGGTGGCTATAAAAATTAATTGGCGTAATATCCTAAAAGCCAAAACAAAAAGACAACGGGATTTATCCACATGGACTGATGAGGATTGGGGAAGTGCTGAACAGCATAGAGCCAAAGATAAGGGTAAAAAACCTAAATCTAAAACAAAAGGAAGATACATGCCGAGAGCAACCTACAAAAGAACAGATAAAAAGACTCTAAGATATCAAGATGCTAAGAAAAGAAAGGGTCGTAAGAAGGGTATTCAGCATGTTCCAACAGGAAAAAAGTTTAGTCAAAAGTGATTGATATGTTTTGGATTAATGTAATCAAACAAACGGCAATGGTTGGCAGAATGGCCACTAATGCTAATCTTTGGTTACAAAGAAAAGGGACTAAGCAAAATATAGGTAATGTCTTTACATCTAAACCACAAAATCTTTCTTCAATACCAATACAAGTTCCACAGGAAAAATTTGAAGAGTATTATAATTTTCTTGCTGAATTTTACGCTGACGGTAGATGGTTTGAATTATCACAGGGTAGCCTACAACAAGGAATTACAAATAAAATAGTTGAAAATGTCTTGAAAGATTTTGAAAGGGGAAAATATACACAGCGTAGAAAATACTCCGATAAATTAGATGAAGGAACAGAAGCCATGTTTCAAAAAACAATAAAGATGATGAAATTAACTAGCGAGTTGTTAATGACTGGTAGTAGAAAAAGAATTAGAGAGGGCAGAAATATGCTTAGATATGCCAATGATTTAGAACAATCTTTTGATAGAGGTAGATAATATGCCTATTACTAAAAAGAAAGATGGCTATTATTGGGGTTCTAAAGGGCCATTTAAGACAAGAAAGAAAGCAGTTCAAGTTGCTCAAGCGGCTTATGCTAGTGGCTATGTAAAAAAGAGTTGGCAAGATATTCTAAAGAAAGATTCTAATAAAAGAATACATAGAAAAAAAGGTGAACCTGAAACTTCTAAGAAGAATACAGATTTATATGTGGATAGGGATAAAAACGATACTGTTCCAATTAGTTTCAAAAATAGACAAGCAGTTAAAGATACTTTTAGAAGCCCTGCATTTAGAAATGCGAGTCACCAAAGACAAAGCCTAGTTGTAGGAGTTACAGAACAAAGAGCAAGGGCGGCTAAAAAGAGAGCCAAAGATACTAAAAAGAAAAAGGACTTAGCGCAAGCAGAACAAGAGGCTAAGAAAAAAAGACAGCAACTAAAAAGAAAAACAAAGAGGATGAAAGCATGACATGGAAAGATATAATAAAACAAGACATAAAAGCAAAAATACTTGCCGAAATTAAAAAAGAAGGCGGAGCATTGGGTATGAAAAATCTAAAACAATTTGGTGAAGAGGCAGAAATAAAACGAGCCTTAGCCGAATTAGAAAAGGATGGTGATATATTCATGCACAAAGACGGAGATATTTACACTCATAAACCAAAGTGATATAATGAGTTGGATGGATATTCTCAAGAAAAGAAAGTGGCAAGGCACACTTTCTAGTAAGAAAAAGGCTATGCTTGAGAGAAGTCCAAAAATAAAAATAGATATTCCTAAACTAAGTTATCCAAAAGAAGAAACAGAAATACCCGCTATATTAAGAATAATGAAAGATAAAACGCTCACTCCTAAACAAATGAAAGATGCAGACCTTAAACCGGAAAAAGAAATGTTTAGGATTGTCGGTGCAGATAGAAAAGATTATGAAAATTTAATCAAGGATATTAATTATTATGCCATGTCATTAAAAATGAAATATCAAAGGCCAAGACCACATCAAATAACTAATAAAATTAAATCAACTAAAACAATCACAGATGATACTCCTGCTTTTCCAAGTGGCCACTCTATGGCGGCTTATGGATTAGAAATAGCGTTAGGAAAAAAATATCCAAATAAAAAGAAAGAACTAAAACAAATGGCTGATAGAATATCACTATCTAGAATACAAATGGGAAGCCACTACCCTAGCGATATAGAAGCAGGAAAGAAATTAGGATATCTAATAGGTGATGCTTATGAGTAATTGGATGGATATTCTCAAAAAGAAAAAGAAACACCCTGCTCTTACTAGAGCCGGAGTAAGCGGATTCAGCAAGCCAAAAAGAACTCCAAAACACCCAAGTAAATCTCACATTGTTGTTGTAAAAGATGGTGATAAAGTAAAAACAATTAGGTTTGGACAACAAGGAGTAAAAACAAATCAAACCGCAGGACAGCGAAGGGCTTTCAAAAGTAGGCATAAGAAGAACATCAAAAGGGGTAAAATGTCTGCGGCTTATTGGGCTAATAAAGTAAAATGGAGTCCAAAGAAAACTAAAGAAAAGAAAAACAAAAAGTGGCGTAAGGGGTCTTAATATGTCAAAAGAAAGACTTTCTCAACTTCTTGGTGCAAACGATGTTGTAGCCATACAACTCGGTTCCGAAAAAGATGTAGAAGAATTATGGAATGCTGGCCATGAAGATAAATATCAATTTAGACAAGTTCCTAAATCAAAATACCCTGTAGATGATTGGTTCGGTGTCATTGTAAATGACAATGGTATTCCAAAATTAGTTTCAACTATTGGTTATTCTTTACAAGATGGAAAAAATAATAAAAAATTCGCCTTTGTTGGAGGAGCAAAAACTCATCCGGATTTTACTGGAAAGGGCTACATGAGAATGGCTAGGGAAAAAGCCCTATCGCAAATAGAAGGAATAACTAAAGTTGCAGGATTTACAGCGTTGAGAAGCAAAGAAGGATTTAAAAATTTACAAAAGCCCGATACTCACGATGTCGTCCCCGATGAAGTTATAGAATTTATGAAAGAAAGAGTAGAGAATACTCCAAGTGTTACAGATTGGGGAATATATAAAAGATGGCAAATGATATTAAGAAGGTAATATTATGGAACTAGAAGGATTCAATTTTGAGCATAGAATGGATATGGAGTTATCTAAAAACTCATTTCCATATTTCTTTCAAAATGTTCTTGGTTTTGACTTCCCCTCATATATTCAAGAGTGGCACGAACTTATGGAGACAACACAAAGAACTGTCATAATTTGTAGTCGTGACCACGGAAAGTCCGTGTTCATGCATGCTTGGGTAGTTTGGAAATTAATTTTTGAAGAGCCGCCATATCAAATGCTATATATTTCTTCTAACCAAAAACAGACTTTAGTTCACATGAGAGATATTGATAAAATGTTTACTCATCCAATGTTAAAAAAATATAAACCTGCAAGAGGTTGGGCGATAGGAAACATTACACTTACTAATGGTAATCAAATCTTAGAGCGTTCTGTCGGTTCACAGATTCGTGGGCTTCACCCTCAAGAGATTGTTATTGACGACCCTTTGAAAGAATTTAGTATGACAGGAATTCAAAAGGTAACAGATTGGTTCTATGGTGACATGATACCAACACTTCACCATACTGCGTCTCTAAGAGTTATAGGAACTCCATTTAGTTATACCGATATTTACCAGCAACTTGCCGAGAATCCTGCTTATACTGTTAATACCTATCCTTGTCTTAATGCTCTTAATGAACCCCTTTGGCCGGATAGATGGAACTATGAAGCATTAATGGCAAGAAAAGCGGAAGTAGGTTCTATGATGTTCACAAGAGAATATATGTGTGTTCCAATATCTACAGGAACTTCTTTATTCAATCCCGAACACTTAGACAATGCCAAGAATAAAGATTTAGTTTTGAAGCCATTAAAGCGTGAAGGCTACAAGTATTTTGTGGGTGTAGACCCTGCTATTTCTACTGATGGCGATTACAATGTAATTACTGTAATAGAAATGGATGAAGAAGAAAATAAATCAGTAGTGTATGTTGATAGGTCTAAGAATGTAGAGTTTAGAGAAAATATACAGAAAGTAAAACTGATAGGGCAATTGTTTAGACCGGAAGCAATACTGTTTGAAACAAATACATTCGCTAAATCATTTACACAAGAGTTACGACAAGTTGCTGATTTAAACATTCATGATTTTAACACAACTAGAAGAAAAAAGCAAGAAATAATTTTAAATTTACAGATGACTTTGGAAAATAATAAGATGAACTTTCCTTATGGTAATGAAGAGAGTAGAAGAGTTACTAGCGTTTTGTTAGAGGAACTATCAATGTTCGCCATTACAGAAAGAGGTAAGTTTGAGGGTGTTGGGGCGCATGACGACATGGTTATGAGTTTAGCATTAGCCAATGCCGCAACCTATCAAGCAACTGATAGTTTTATTTTACTAGATGATATGGGTATATTCGAGGATTCTAAACCAAAAGTTACAAAAGGCAGAATGAATACAATCGGATTAAACTTCTAGGTGATAATATGACAGAACAAGCAGAAAAATATCGCCAAGCGGCTGAGCAAATGGAAAGATTGGCCGAGTTAGATGAAGAGGAAGAAGAAGTAATGAGTGAAGCCGAAAGGCAACTAGGGGTAGAACTAAAAAGCATATTCTTTAATCAAGGAGTTTTATCGGAGCATGAAGAAATAGTTAAATTATCTACTCATTATAATATAAACGCTAGCGAGGCTAGAAAACAACTAAACACATTTCCCGACGAATATGTAGTCCAAGAGCAAAGTGTTCCCGATTTAGTTAGAAAAATGAGAAAGGCTAGAAGAAAATTGAAAGGAGAACATAGAGAAAAAATGTCAAAAGCCATAGATACAATGATAGATGCCTACGCTGACCATTTACAAAAATGCATAGCGTCTATTACATGGTTATCCGATTATACAATCCCTCTATCTAAAATGCGCTACAATGAGAAGGATTTGTATAAACTAAACAAAATGAAAAGTGTAGAATTAAGAAGGGAAACTATTGATTCATTATGTAAATTTTGGGAAGCAGAACAAAAACAAAACGGAATGGCTTATGGTCAGGAATATGCCGACTTGCATAAGGAAATGGTGCAAGCCAAAAAACAGTTTAGAACTGCTATAAATAAAATTACTGACCAATCAATTACTAAAACTAAAAAAGAAATGCAAGAAGATTTTATACTAAAAGCCGTTTGTGAAAATCAAGGCATAACGGCAAAACAAATACACGAAAGAATGCCAACTACTTTGTTTAAAATAAGCAGTCCTAATTCAATATCTAAAGCAATCAAAAAATTAGATATTACTTCTTATAGAGGGTCATACTATAAAATGCCTTCAATGATTAAGAAGAATATTTGGGCTTATACTGCCGCATTTATTGATTCGGATGGATTTATTACTTTAGATAGAAACATGAATCCTAGAGTTGGTCTTGTGGCTACAGGAGAAAGAGGAAAGGCTTTCATGCAGGAGATGCATAAATCAATAGGTTTTGGTAAAATGCACCTAGACCAAAAATCACCACAAAATACTAGATTAATTAATCGTTTGAATTTTTATTCTCAAGGCGATGTTCACAATTTACTAACCAAGTGCCTTCCTCATTTTAGGTTAAAAAAGGGCAACGCTAAATTATTATTAGAACTTATACGAATGAAAAAGTCATATAAAAAGGCCGATTGGTATAAAAATCGCTGTGATGAAATTTTCAAATTGATGAAGTGGGAAAATCACAAAGACCATGTAGGGTATGACTGGCTAAAAGAAGGGATATATTTAGATGACATACAGAAATACAAAGATAACTGTAAAATGTCTGTAATGGATGATTTGGAAAATATTGGAGGAATTCTTGCTTGAATGTGAGAGAATGGTCGGAAAGAAAAAGAAAAACAGAATTTAGATACTTCGGGTGCTGTTATATTACTCAAAGAGTTTATCCTTTCGGATTTTGTGAAAAATGCTGGATTGAGGCAGGAAAACCTGAAGTTACGAAGGTTCTATAACCGATGTGTTTTGTGGAAATCTCAGGGGTGTAGTTTATGGTAGAGGAAAAAAGACGATTTAGATTAACTAATCTATTTAGACGACAAACACCCAAACCTGCGGATAGAACCGTATATAATATGGGAATACAAGAAAGGCAACAACATCATATGATTACTGGACCAATTATTTACAATTTGGTCAATCAATCTGTAATAGCAAGAACCTGTATAACTCAACTAAAGCAGGAGGTTTTTCGTAGGGGATATATGTGGGAAAAGGCATACGAGGCAAGATGTAATGATTGCGGAAAAGAACACAGCAGACCCGTCAAAGAGTGTTTAAGATGTGGGTCTACTAATCTAAAAAAGCCCGATGTAAAGCAGTTGGAGTATGCTGAAAAGTTTATCGAAGGATATGTAAATAAATCCGAACAATTGTTTATTGATGTTTTACAAGAACTAGAGGACGACTTGAATATTATGGACGATGCCTACATTGTCTTAGTTAAAGAATATTTTATTGATGGTAATGGTAAAATTAGAATGCATAGAATAAAGGAAGTTTATCGTGGCGACCCTGTAACTATGTTCATCTATGCCGATGAATTAGGACAAAGAGGAACTAAGGGATTTACTTGCGTAAATCATAGAGATAAAATAACAACTGACCCTCATGAATTATGTGACCAATGTGGAGGAAATATGTTTCCTGTTCATTATGTAAATAGAGCGAATGGCAAAGACCAACATTTTTTGAAAGGAGAAGTTTTACATTTTAGTAAGTATAGTCCTTCTAGGCTATATGGAATGTCTCCTATTGTAACTTTATTCAATAATATTATGACATTGATTGCTATGGAAAACTATGTAAATTCATCTTACACTAAGAGCAGAATGCCTAGAGGATTACTCGCAGTCCAAACTAGAAATATGGATTCAATGCGTTCCTTTTGGCGTTCAGTAAAAGAAAAAATGGAATCCGACCCTCATTTTATTCCTGTTATGGGTATAGAATCGGAAAGTGGCAAGGGTGCGGTTGAATGGATTAAATTCATGGATAGCCTAAAAGAAATGGATTATGTTTCTGTCAAGGACGATTTAAGAGACAGGATATCAGCATTCTATGGAGTAAGTAAAGTTTTCATGGCTGATAATACTACTAGTGGAGGACTAAACAATGAAGGAATGCAAATTCTTGTCACCAATAGAGCCGTTCAAAAAGCACAAACAGTTTACAATAATTATGTATTTCCTTTCCTTGTAAAACAATTCGGCATTACTGATTGGAACTTGAAACTGCCTCCAAGTGAAGAAGAAGATGAAATTGCAGTAATAAGAAAGAGAGAATTAGAAGTAAATGTTGCAGGTTCAATTAAGAATTTAGGATTTGAAGTAGATATGGACGAAGATGGTAATTTTACCTTTTCCAAGCCGGAACCAAAGGAACCGGAAAGAGGAGAAGAACAAAAAGAAGGCGGTAAATTCGAAGCAGACCCATATGCAGGAACTAACATAGATGCCTCTCAATTGGGACAACTACAAGAGCAACAGTTAAGTAAGCCACAAGAGAACCCACCAACAACAAGAAATAAACCTTCTATGAGTAGAGGCCCCGATAAGAGATTAACAGGATTACCCGAAGATGCAGGAAATCAAAATGTAGATAGAAGGACAGAAAGGAGGACAGGTTGATGACAGAAGATAGCAGACAAAAAGAAATTAGATTGAAAAAAGAGTTAGCACAAGTAAGAGCATTAAATGCCAATAAGAGTTCCCAACTAAAACCAAGTAGGGATTTTACAGTAGGCATTCCTGCTGATACAACAGTAAAAAAGAAATTGCATTCAGCGGATGTTCCTGATGTAATTACATTGCCACCAAAGCAAAAGAATCGAAGAGAGAACATTCCATTTTGAGGCGATACTATGTTTTTACAGTTATCTAAAAATAAATCCTTACTTTATGTTTTGAGTAAAGTAGAATTAGATGAGGAGACTGCTAAACTAGTAAAAGAAAATGCTTCGGCTAGTGAAATCAAAAAATCACTTGAAAGAAATATTAATTCAAACAACATCGTAGAATATAGAAAATATATTCAAAAAGCCAATGATGAAGCCGGAACCGCAAGGGCTAGTGAACAAGAAGATTATGTTGCACCAAAAACAGATTTACAGCGTGAAATAGCACAATCGTCAGAAAGGAATATTAGAAGCGGTGTGGAAAGAGATAGGCTCATTAGAGAAAGAGAAATAGATTTTGCTAGACAAGAAATATCAGTTTTAATTGATTCTTTAGATGATGTAGAAGAACTATTGAATACAGTCACGCCAAAATTAGAAAATGGTAATTTGGAATTAGAAGGAACAACATGGAGAAAAATATACAGAAGATTCGGAACAAATCCAAAAAGAGCAGAACAAATAATTAACAAAATGAAAGCATTAGAAAGACAGCCAAACTTTCTATCAAAAAAATTTAAAGATATTCTACAAAGAGGAAAACTGTTTTACGGGGAAGGAAAGGATGACTTTTACGATATTGATGAATTACAGAAAAAATTTAGAGCCTTAGCGGTAAAAAAATTTAATGTAGAAGGAACTACCTTTACTGCTGTAGATATTCTTCTTTATTGTTTTGCTAAGACTGAAGGATATGAACCTCTTAGTGTCATAGATAGACCAAAAAGAAGAGATGAATTGACAATAGGTATGAGTGCTTTACAAGGAAAATTAGGAGATGTAGAATTAATTAAAAACAGATACATACCTAAATTTAGAAGGGCTATTAGACACTTAACAGAAATAACAGCAGAAAAAAATCTATTAGAAGACCGTCTTGCTGAACTAAAAGAAATAGAAGATGATGAAGATAAAATAATAGCAAATAAAATAAAAAGACTTAGACAAGGTATTAATGAATTAATTAATACTGAAAGACAAAAGGTAAAGGGAGATAAAGATGCTAAACTACAATCTTTAATGGCTAAGGTTAAAGACATAAATGAAAATAAAGAAAAATATATTCAACAAGCAAAAGTAGATTTTGCTAAAAAAATAAATGACGAAGAAGAAAAATTACAAACTCTTATAGAAAAAGGTGAATTTATAGCACAAGCAAAACCATCATTTGAAAGACTACAGAAATTATTGAATAAGTTAGAAACAGAAGTTGTTGCTTCTAAGGATGTAAAGAGAGGTATCAGTTCGGCACTTTTGCGAGGAGTGAAAACAGCCGATTTATTAGTGAAGTTAGTTAAGGAATTCGATGAAGTAGAAGATAAATTTAAAACAGGATTAAAAGATTATATTGAAAGTGAAGTTATAGAATTATCTGGATTTGGTTCAATTAGCATGGGAAAAACTGCTGAAATAGCAGGATTAAGTATAAGATTTGTTGCTATGTATAAAGAATTAGAAGAAAAATTGAACATTGTAGAAGGAATGTTGGAGTGATAAATATGACATGGGATTATTATGATGATGGAAGAGAGATACTATTCAAAGAAGAAAAAACAAAAAGCCCACAAAGAATATTAGATTCTTTAGATACTAAAGGTCGTAAAAGACTAAAGAAAACACTGCAAGCCGCTGAACCTACAGAATTTTTCGGTCAAGATTTTACTAAATTAGGTGATTTGATTAACACTCTTAAAGAGTTAGATTTAATGAAATCAGATAAAAAATTAAATAAAAAGATGAAATCAATGGATGAACGGAACATTGATATTGTAGCCACCGCTACCAAACTTCGTAAGGAGTATGAATTATTGTATCGTCAGTTACGAGACTTGGTATATCCTAGAGGTAAAAAAGAACGGGAGAGGATAGAATGACCGAAGAGCGAACAATAAACGAAGAAATGCTTGAAATTGTCAAAGCATTAACAGCAAAAGTAGAGGCATTGGAAAAAACAATTTATGCAAAAGATAGTCTTTTGATGAAAGCAGGATATGTTGTAACAGATAGCCCGACACCTGTTATGACTAATACCATAGGAGGAGAGAGTTCTATGGAAAATGTTGCTAGTATGGATTGGAGTGATATTCACAAAATGGTAGAAAAGGCAGGTGGACAATGATGCCCGAAAAAATGACAGCAGAAGAAAGAAAAATAAGTATGGCAATAGAAAAGGCTAGAGATGCAAAGCAAATATTATATCAATCTTTGATGGATAATAATAGAAGCGAATTAGAAGATGAATCCGAGGCAGTGAAGGTAACAAGACCAAAAGCAGAAAATGTAAATCTAGAAATGAAACCTCAAGGAACACACTCCGGATTTGGTTTAGGTAGTCATGCTACTGCGGGTGACAGTTTAAAAAAAAGTAAATTAGATAACTAATTATTTTAGGCAGGGAGTCATTTTGAAATTAGACTCTATTGAGAAGGATAAACAACCTTCGGTAGAAATACTTAGATTGTTTGAAAAAACTAGAGTTGCCTATTTATCAGCAAAAGAAGACCCGAAAGAATATCGTGGTAGATGGCAAAATGCTGTAGATATGATTATAGAATCATATGAAAAATTAAATGCGGTAGGAAAGGAACTTAAGAGATTTATTGAAGAAGAAGATTTGAAAAATAAAGACACAAAGAACCCTGAAAGCCTAAAAGCGCAGAAACTTTTTGAAGATATCAAACTTCTAAGATATTCTTCTAAAATTGTTATTGACCCTTTTGCTGATATGTTCAAAGGTAATGTTCTTGAAGAATTATTAACTAATCCGGAGACTATGGTTAAATTTGTGCATTATGCACTAAGAAGCGATAATAAAGCACTTTCAAAGGATATATTAGCAATAAAGGACATGCAAAGTGACACAATAACGGAGGGTCTTGATGGACTTGACCTAGAGGCAGACGACATAGGGCTATATATTATTGAACACTATGGAGACGACAAGGATTCTAGGGAAGTTGAAGGAAAAGTAAAGGCCGCTATGGATATTTTAGAAACTATTTTCTTCTCTAGAAACGATGAAGAAGATTGGGAAGAGTTAGTGGATATTGAAAAGAATGAAAGTTCGGAAAAGGAAGAAAAGTCTCTATCTCATTTCATTGTTCCTAACAAACCAATGTATAGGATTTTTGAAATACAAGACATTGAACAACTAAAAGGATTTAGTGGTGATTGGTTTGTTCAAGAAAAATATGACGGTATGAGAATACAATTACATAAGTTAGATGGTAAGGTTACAATTTACTCTTATAACGAGAAAAATATTACAGATAAATGTTCTGCTCAAGTTCAAGAATTAAACAAGAAAGAATATGGAGATTGTATTTTAGACGGGGAATTGATATTATTTGATGGCGATGAAGCCCTACACAGGGCAGACACTATAGCCCATGTATTCAAAAATAAATATAAAGATGCTAAATTAAGATGCCATGTCTTTGATGTTATGAGACACGAATCACAAACTTTGACTGATGAAGAATTATCTAATAGAATGACCATTCTTTTCAATAATTATTCTTCTAAGAGTGGAGAAGCGATTGCTTACCCTTCTAAAAAAGATACTAGACAGGCTGATAATCTAGAGGACTTAGAAAAGTATTCTAAAGAAATGATGGAAATACCCACAGCAGAAGGAGTTGTAATAAAAGACGCTACTTCAACATATTATATTGGAACTAAAAAGAATCCTAAATGGATAAAGTGGAAAAACTTTGTAGATTTAGATGTAATAGTTCTAGATAAAAATAAAACTAAGAGTAATTTATTTTCATATTCTGTAGGTGTCGGGCCAGTTTTACAAGACATGTTAGGATTAGTAGAAGTAAAAGGTCAAAATTATATGAATGTAGGCAAGGCACTCAATACTAAAATTAATGTTGATGTCGGTGACATAATTAGAGTCAAGGTAGATGAAGTTAAGAAAAAGGGAGAAAGTTACAGTTTATTTTCTGCTAAGGTAATCGAAGTTCCGGAAGTGGAATATCCGGATAAACCAATTACTCTAGAAATACTTTCACAAGATACTAAGAAATCACTTAACTATGATGTCGTCGCTTTAGAAAAAGGAATTAAAGTTACAGACCATATTCATGGCGAAACGACTATTATAGCAAAATACGATACTAGTGGATTTGTATTATATGGTTTTGAAGAGAATAATTTGATGTCTAAGAATGCTTTAGCAGATTTGGATATGTGGAAAAATCAAGCCGAGGAAATCATGAAAAGTAAAAATAATGATTTAGCATTAATTTTATATCACTATCTAAAACCAAAACCCAAAACTATCAAAGAAACACATGAGTTTTTAACTAGAAAACATCCCTCTCTTTATGAAGATACTTTACAAGGAAAAGAAACAAATCTTGCTGATTTTGTTCCCCAAAGAGACGGATTAGAAAAAGAAGGAAATAAATTCCTAGTAGACCCTAGCAAAGTTCTACAAGAAGACACTATTGTTAAATCTGTTATGGGGGCATTAGCCGAATTAGCAAATCGAGGCGGAGAACCAATGCGTAATGTTCCAATAACTATTGAAAGACAAAAAGAAATACCTATGGTATCTATGTCTTATGCTTCTACTGATGAAGATAAATGTTGTAATGATTTAAAACAGAAATATCTACAAGGAGTTAATAAAGGTTTAGATTCATTAAAAGGAAGAAATCTTAGGGATGACCCTTTCGCTAGACAAGTTATTGATGATTATGAGCGACTAAATGGAGTTACTCTTACAACCGTAGAGGAGTTAAAAGAGTTAGCAAGACTAATAGTATTCAATACTGAATGTGAAGTATTAGTAAGGCAACTTGAAAATGTGCCAAAGGCAAGAGAAATGTTAGAAGAGTATGATAGGTGTAAAATGGGATTCACTTCGGATTTTACAGATAAATATGCCATGCTAAAAGCCTATAAAACTCCTAAAGAATATAGAAGTGGCAAATTCAAAATCTATGATAGACAGGACGGCAATGTATCTTTTGGGATATTAGTTGGCGATGAGTCTATGTTTTGGACTATACAACTAGATAATGAAGAAGAGTTGTTTGACTTGTTTGGTGCGGCAGGAAAATATCCTGCTGAAGTCTCTAAAAGTATAGAACAAGGAAAGATAATTGATTCTGGAAATATTGAGTTAGGAGTTCAAAGAGACGGATATCATGAATATTTCTTAAAAGGAAATAAATTCGAAACTAAACTACATATTCGTTATTTGCCTGTCCAAGAAAAAAAGATGTGGTTGGCTTGGACTGGATATAAACAAGAACCTGCTGATACTAAAGGTGATGAGGGTCTTTGGAACATTTATGAAGATAAATTCGCTAAAACTCCTTTACCTGAATAAAAAACAGTGTGTTCTTTATATACTCGTTGTAGTAATTAGGCTTTGAGAGGAATGTCGTCTGCGGTATTGGCAAACAAAACAACAGATTTCAGGATTCTAAAAAGCAACGATTTAATGATTGGAGGATATGCAAGCATAGAAATTGTTGATAAGCAAAATGATTTAATTACACTTAAAGCACTTAATGAAGCAGTAAAAAAATATATGGAGAATCCTAAATTTAGAAATGTAATGACAAATCATTCAAATGTTCAAGTCGGAGAAGTAGTAGAATCATATAGAGATACAACAGGGAGATTATGGAAAACAGAAGTGGATGATGTTGGATTCTTTGTAGTAATTAAATTAAGGGATGATATAGAAAAAGCCAAAGAAATTAATAGAGGCATAAGGAAAGGTTCGTTGAGGTCATTTAGTATTGGAGGACAGGCTTTAGAGAAAGTAAAAAAGAGTCACAAAGAACTAGGTGAATACAACGAAATAAGCAAACTTGAATTACATGAGGTTACGATTTGTGAAAAAGGAATAAACCCCGAAGCAAGATTTGATATTTTAAAACAAGAAAAAACAAAAGATAAGGTGAAAAATATGACACGAATAGAGAAAGCATTGGAAGAATTGGACGCTTTGATGGCAGAAGTTAATTCTCTTCGTAAAGAGGAAATGGATGACGAAAAGATGGCTGATGATGAAAAGATGATGAATAACGAAAAGATGGACGATAAAGCGATGATGGAAAGGGCTATGATGGAAAGGGCTATGGACGATGATGGTGAAAAAATGGACGATGATGGCGAAAAAGCCATGCCAAAAGATGAGGAAAAGGGCGACTATGAGAAACTCATGAATGAAAGAAAAGCCTATGTTCCAACTCTAGATGGCGCAGGTGTAGAAATCGGTGAACCTGCTGACCGCATCATTATAGAAGGCGGCAGACCAAAAGCAAGTGATTTACCTGTTGTTAAAGCATTTAGCAACAATGAACTTGAAACCCTTGATTTGTCTGTTGGAAACATCGAGAAAGCATATGAGGCTTTCCGACAAGAACAACTAGAAAAGATTGCATACAGCAATTTGGAAAAATCTTTTGCAGAAAGATTTGCTAAAGAGACATCACAAAGAGAGAATGTTTTGGCAAAGGCTAATTATGACGCTCAAGCAGAAATTGCATCTCTAAAAGATGAATTTGTTTCTCTACGAAAGTCTTTGACAGCAGAAAAGGAAACCATACTAAAGGCACAAGAAGAGGCACAAATTAAACTCCCAACAATGGAAGAACTGGCTGAAATGGATTGGTCGGAGATTCATAAGATGGCCGGAGGACTTAACTGAGGTGATTTATTATGACAGGATATATTAACACAATAGCAGATTTAGAAGCACAAACATATGGACTAAACACAATGGGTTCAATCGGAAATGAACTACTAAAGGCTCAAGGTGGCATTAGTGGTATTCACACCGCATTTAACCACGGACATGCAACCTCCTCTCCAAGCGGAATAAATGCAAATCTATACAATATTATGTATGGACAAAAAGTTTGGTCAATGCTAAACAGGGAATGTAATGCACTTTCAGTTATCTCAAAGAGGCCATATACATCAAGTGGTTGGAGAGTTTTGGCAAAGAGAGCAGGTGGTGGAAGCGGAAACTTCCTATCAATTACTGGAAATGCCACACTAAACGATGCACTATATGGTGCTGATACTCTAAGAGCAGACCGTATTGGTGGTGTTCCGGAAAATGCAAGTCTAGATAGTCAAGCAGATGGTTTGATGTCAATTGCTCCTGAGTATGATTTGCTAAATACTAGCCCTAAAATTATTGCTCATCAATTTGAGTTCAGTGAACTTGCTATGGAAATGGCCGCAATTGATGATGGAATTGGTGACATTAGAGCGCAATTGAGAGAAGATATGGGTAAGCACCATTCGGAAGTTCAAAACGCTATGCTAGTAATGCCACTTGAACATTATCAAGATGTTACTGCCAACTCCGCTTCAGCAGATGTAATGGAAAGAAACTATACTTCTCTATTGAAGATTGTTTCTAGTAATGCTGAATTGACAGAAATGGCGGCTTCAAGTGTAATTGCTACACGAACTGATGACATTAACAGACTATATGGAAAGTCAAGAGCAAGCGATTCATTCCTAGATGCTCAAGTTTCATTTGGTGCAGGTTATACTTCCGGTGAAGCAAGACAATTAACTCTAACAGTTCTAAATTCTCTATTAAGAGATATTAGAGTAGCCGGAGGTTCTCCAAAGGTTATCCTAACTGGATATGATACTCTACAAACTCTAAGTGATTTGCTACAAGCACAAGAGAGATTTATGGACAGAAAAGAGATTGTTCCAACTGTAAATGGTGTTAGAGGAGTTAAGGGTGCAGAAGTAGGATTTAGAGTTTCTACATACTACGATATCCCATTGATTCCTGTAGCGGCTATGCCTTCTACTGGTCTAAACAGTTCTCTAATCGGTGACATGCTTGTTCTAGATACTGACCATCTATGGCTATCAGTGATGAAGCCAACTCAATACTTCGAAGATGGTATTAGTAACGGAAACCCATTCGGTGTTGGCAATCTTGGAAACAAGGCTCTATACCGAACAATTGGTGAAATGGCTTGTTCATACTTTAAGGGTCAAGGAAAGATTACAAACCTTCTGTGAGGCGATTTAAGTGACACATACTGTAACACTTTTAGCCGACCATAAAGGCTTTACAAAACCAAAGGCTCTAGGAGATGAATATGTAGTTACTGCGGCTATTGACCTAACTGGTGCAAGACCTGCCGCATCCGGAACATTGAGTATTGATGCTAACAAAACAACAGATGTTATTACAGTAAATAGCGGGACATTTACTACTTTAGCCGCAGGGCAAGAAGTAGAAATAAATTCTGCTAATGCTAATAATGATATTACTGCGTTTATTGACAGCATAGTTGGTTCAACAATTACTCTAAAAGCCGATGGAACTGCTTTGTTAGGGGCAAATGAATCAGCCGCTAGTGCAACAATTACTCCATTAAACGAACTAATTACAGCGACAAGTTTAGGTCTATCTAGTATTTCTTCTGTTGAAATCATCGGACAAGAGAGTGCTACTCTAAGAATTACACCTGTAGTAACCAAATTGGGTGCTTACGGTGCAGTAGATAAGTTTGAACTTAAGGCTGTAACTGCTTCTAGTGGTGCTTTAGTATCAGCAAATACTGATTGTGGCGTAGTTAGAGTTAGAGTTACTGGAAATCTTTGAGGTGTTCTAGTGGCAATAATTAAAATGGCAAGCATAGCAAATAAGCCATCAGTAATTATTCGTGGAGTTCTTTTGACAAAAAGGGATTCTCTAGATGGTGTAGAACCTTTTACAGCAATAACGCTAAAAGGTGACACTAATCTAGAGATTCTCTTTACAGAAGACGATAGAGAGGCACTTTCAAAAATAGACCCCGAAAAATTTGATGTTATCAATAGAGTATTGGGTTCCACAATAACTACCCACGCTGAACTAGAATCTCTTTTGTTGCCTCCTAAACCTGCTAAAAGGGGAAGGAAACCTGCGGCAAAAAAGCCGAAAGAAACTAAAGCCAAAGAAGATTAGACAATAATCTTAAATGGTATTGGTTTTGTAGTTAGTCTCAAGGGAGTAGATAGGATGCCTTCATGCAGAAGTAGCGGTGTATTAACAGCAAGCAGTTTAGTCTTTACTGGACAATGTAAATTAATTTCTATTCATGTTTGTGAAGTTAATAATGGTGCGGCTACAATAAAGGTGTTTGATGGAACTAGTAATAGCGGTAAAGAAGTCGCTAGAATGGTTCTATCCGCCAACGAAACAAAAGAGTTTGATATGCATGGAGTAATATGTAGCACAGGACTTTTCTTTGAGGAAACTTCCGGTCAAGTTGCATGTTCTATTGAATTCGCTTGAGGTTTTACAATGGCTGTTTTAAATCAAGATACTAGACTAGTTATGACTATATTGTTCGTAGGAACATTAAGTGGAGCAAATGTATTTGCTTATGCTCAATTCGGAACAGGTTTCCCATATGGGCCATTAGCACATTCAGTTCTATTTGGGCTTGGAACAATAGGAGCAATAATGGTAATGAAAGCATTGTTCGATTTAGCACTAAATGACAAGATAGAAATGTGGCTATTAGATAGAAAAATAGGCGCATATTGGGAAAGAAAGGCTAGAGACGAACAACAAAGACAAAAAATGCGTGAAAGTGCTAGACAATATAATACTAACTTTTACAGCAATACTGAACCGGCAGAAGAGAATACTGTCGGTAATGAATTTTTAGCCGCGCTCCAATGAGGTGGTTAGATGGTCTTTGGGGACTTAATGGGCTTTTCCGATTCCGATTATGCTTATAATCAATCTAGGGCGCATTCTGCTGATATTTTCTTTATAAAAATGAAGGCTTGGTTTTGGGGAGGATTCTCTACTTTGGCTATGTTTTTAGTTGGTAATATTATGGGAGTCTTTGACATTAATATAATGGGTTGGATTATAGAGAGGGCTAAGGATATTTGGGGGCATTGATATGTGGAAGAATATTCTTAAAAGCACTTTAGAAGATTTAGGAATAGTAGAGCCTTTTAGTTGGATTTCTAAAGATAGAATAAGCGATGGAGAAGCAGAATTGGTTGATGGCGAATATGGAATTTATTGGCAAATCAATCAATTTGGTTTAGAAAAGGAATATAGAAATAAAGGCTTAGGTGAAAAGTATCTAAGAGAATTTATTGATTACTTAGAAGGTGAATTTGAAACTAATGATATTCCCTTAGTTCATATGCCCGTAGGTGAAGCAATTACTTTTTGGGAACGCATGGAAGAAAAGGGATTAGTGATTGTTTAATGTCAATAATGACAGGCTTTGCTATTCTTGTCGGTGAAGCAATAATAGGATTCTATAAGAAAATTCATGCAATTAACTTTGGTGTTTATGGGGCTACAATGGTAGGCAAAACAACTCTTAGCAAACAACTTAGAACAAGAGGCGAAGTTCCTCAAGTAAATGAAAGAACTGTTGGTTTACATAGAGCAAGTAGAAAAAATGTAAAAATTGATGGTGATTCCCACACAATAAAAAGCGCAGATATAGGCGGAGAGGCTATTTATTGGAAGGAATGGGTAAAAGACATGCAAAGAAGAAAAGTAAAATATATTATTTTTATGATTGACCATAGACATTTAGACTCTTCATCTAATTTAGACCACCAATTAGCGTGGAAATTTTTAGTAGACACCATTGTAGCAAATACTTGGCCTACTGGAAGAAGAAAAAAAGAAATAGATTATCCTATGGCTGTAGGAATATGGGCTAACAAATATGATGTATGGTCGGAGAAATATCCGCTAACAGATGGGGCTAGTATGGACAACCATGAAATATTTGAACCTTTTAAGTATGGGATGAGGCAGTTGAATGATAAAGGGATTCCCTGTTTCAAATATATTGTTTCGGCAAAATCTGACCCAGAAATGGTGTATAGAGGCGTAATGACGATGATAAAAGATTATTGAGGAATGAAAAATGTATAACAACCAATTGATAGGACAGAACACACCAAACCCTGCGTTTGGCAATTTTAACATGACTCCGCTACAACAAGCAAGAGCAAGCGGGGCTGTAACCGAATACAAATTTGTAGCAATTAAGCCTAAAAAACAATTAGCAGAATTAACTGCTGTTTTAAAAGCAGAACCTAAAAAGTTCTTAGGAGTTAAATATGGTAAAAAATTCAACTTAAAGGATAGATGTGTAGTATGTGGTTTTCATCATGTTTGGGAACAAGGAGACTATATGAGGCCGCCAATACCTCTAGATAAAGTAACTAAAGGCAGGCCATTGATGGGGACTTATTGCCCCAAGCATGCTTCTATGTATATGCAATTAGAAATGCTACAGCAACAAATACTTGCAGATAAACACGGATTAGACTTTAAAGCATTTAAACCTAGAATGCCTAAAATGCTAAAAAGTGGGCCATTAACTAGTTTAAATAAAAATGATGTAGCGTCTTTAACTTCAGCAGGATGGTTTATAAAACCACCCGCACTAGCAGATAACAAGACCGCTACGGAGGAAGTAATTAGATTGGTAACAGAAGTAAATATCATGACAGATAGAATAAATCATTTAATGTTAAATAATCAAATTAAAGTTCCGGAAGAAGAAAAGGAGGAGTAAATATGGGAATATTAGGAACAAGCAATGGGACAGTTTTAGGTGCAGTTCAACAGCAGGGCGACCAACAATTCAAGAATGTAAATAATTTACTTTCTTTACAAGATAATCATGTTGAAGAATTCTTCCAATATCATGGTGAAATGTTTTTGACAGCACTTGAAAAATTAATGGAAGATGTAACAGAAAGAGTAGTTTCGCAAATGTTATCTAAATTATCTTTTACCACTGACGGAACTAAAATAACAGTAAACCCCGACTGCCTTAGAGAATATGAAAGAATTACTCAAGAAAATATAGATTTAGATATTCAAAAATTATTGAATTCTGCTATTAACAGCGAAGTAATTAACCAAAGAAAAATGGCAAAACAACAATATCTAGAATCACAAGGTTTCGGTGGAGGCGGTATGGCTCAACCTACTGCTACTGCGGCAATAGCAGGATTAACAGGCAACATGCAACAATATCAACAAATGCAAGGTGCTATGAATAATGGTAGTGGATATCCTGTTCCGCCTAATGGAACCGATGGATATGGTAGACCTTATTGGATTGACCCCGCTACCGGACAAATGAGTTACGAACCTCCACAAAGCGGATTAGGATTGGGAAGTGCAATACAAAAGGGTGCGGCTTGGGCTAAATGGTTAATGTGAGGCTGTTTCCATGATTATTAAATGGAAGGGGTCGGATATTGATTTATCTAGCGATACAGGTAAAACTGAAGTTGTAAACACATTACAAGGACATATAGACGCTAAAGGCAGACCTAGAAAAGAAAATGATTTGCTTAGAGAATATGCCAAAAGTAGAAACGCTATAGATAGTGATGACAAACTAAGCGAAGATGAACAAGATGAAAAAAAAGATTTATTAGAAGCAGAATTTGTTAAAATAATTAAAGATTTTTTTGAAAAGGAACCCCTTATTTTCTATATTAAAAAGGAAAATTACGGTTGGGCTAGATTTAGTAGAAGAAAAACTGGAAAAGAAGGTAGTGCAGAAAATACTGCTAATGTTAGGTATGCAGAAAATTTAAAATTAAAAGAAGTCAAAGACGGAGATGTTAGAGAAAGGCTTTCCGGTGTGGGCGCATTAAAATTTGCTGAAAGAGGAACCCAAGACTTAAATTTGCCTCCTTTTGATTTTAGAACTTTTATAGCCACTCAAAAAAACAATAACATTCCCATTCAAGAAGACATGATTTTAAAAGAAATAGAAGATAAAGAAACAGGTAATCCTACAGGAGTTTTTTCTTTTAAACCCGAAAGGGATGTTAGGCAGGACGGAAAAAACTATCACTTTAAAATGACTTATGGAAATATAAAACCTACAGATTTAGAAGAGGCTAAAACAAATCACATAAGAGAGGTAACTGGACAAAACCCAACACCAGAAAAAAGTAAACCACAGGCATTAAAAATCGGTAGTGATGTATTTAACACCAAAGTTAGATTTAGTGAAAAGGTAATTAAGAAAGTAACTGAACAAGCCGCAGAAAGGGCAGTAGAATGGTTCGAGTATAAGAAAACTAGAATACCTAATCCGACTTATCAAGAGGATAAAAAAGGAAAATCTTTGACTCCGAATGAACCTAAAACTATGGTAAATTATGAAGTAGTAAGAGAAGGAACATTAGGAGGGGCAGGAAGTCCTAGTTATGAACAGTATCTTGCTACAATAGAAAGCAAAGCAGAATATTTTGAATTAGAAGTAGATGGCCAAAAAGGACTATATGGTTTTAAAGCCCCTCCTAGTTCACAAAATAGATTAAAACAAGCAAATGTTGAATTTACACAAGATACAGATATTCCAAAAATAATAGAAGAAAATAACGCACAAATACAAGAAATATTTAGACCTTATTTAGAATCTGCTACTGACATATTGGTTCCCATTATTTGCGGTAAGTTTAGTAAAAGCGAAAGAGCAGAAGCAACATTTGACGAATTCAAAGAAACGGTAGAGCAAGATGATGCAGAATTAGAGGGCTTCACTATTGGTTCTAGGGATAATCTTACTGATGAAGGCAAAGTAAAACTTACAAATTTAAACGAACTTTCACCAAGTAAAAGAAAGAAAGAATTGGATAAATTAGGAAAAAAAGCATTCGTATTAAAAGAAAAACTAAAAACAAAAGATAAGAAAAGGCTCACTTGGGAATATACTGGCGAAGATAGAAAAATAGGAGATATTCAACTAAAAAAGAATGAAACTATTGATAACGCTACATATGAAAAGGTTTTACAAAATGCTAAAAATATGGAAATGACCGAAGAAGAATTTAATCAGTTCAAAGACTCATTCAACAGAACTAGAAAAACTGCTGAACAATTTTTATCTTTTGATGAATATGCTAAACTATCATTGGACGATAAAGAAAAGTATGCTCCTAATCTAACTATACAAACTGGTGCAGGAGTCAAGAATGTCAAATCTTCTATAAATTTTGTAGGGAAAAGAACCTACGCTGTTGGTGACTTAAAACTAAGTGATATGGTTTTTGCTGATAACGAACTTGGTGAAGGTTATATGGGTAGTAAAACTATATCTTTCTTGCTCGCCTTAGACTTCTATGTAAGAGAGGAAGGCAAATTTAATCTTAAGCCCGCAGGTAGAGAAAGTGCTAATAGACCAATGGCTAGCCGAGTAAATGATTTGAAAACTAAAATTCGAAGTATAGAAAGAGTGTTCGGAGATGTAACAAGTGAGGTGGAGTCATAATGGGAACCACATTCTCCCCTAGCGATTTTACAGAAATAAATCCCGATTATAGCCAAGGAAGGGGTTTTTACACTAATGCTACTGAGGTGGCTAATCTTTTACAAGTCCCTGCTTTTTCAGTTTCTACTTTTCCGACTTTAGCACAAGTTGGTGCAATAATAAAAAGAGTAGAGGGAATTGTTGATGATAAAGTAAAAAGGTCTTTTAGACCTATAGTAACAAAAGATGAATTTCACAATTTTGAGTTTTCTAGACCTCCTCATCGTTCTTATTATGGAGGGCATGTAGGTTTTATTCAGTTAAAACAAATGAAAGTTAGAAAAATAGTTTCTTTGTTAGTTTGGCAGGGAACACAATATGTTGAATTAGCATCCGCACAGGCTAAAGTAGAATTATTAGATAATTTTAGAGACTTACATTCTATTATACTACAACTACCAAATAACGGAGTTTCATTTACACTACTCGCTGAAAACAATATAGCCAATTTAGGGAATGATGAGTTTTCAAATACTTTTGGAGTAAAAACAACCAATAGTGACATAACTGCTTTAATTAATAGTGAATTCCCATCAACTTCAACATTTACAGGGGCAACTGCGGCAAAGAGTCTAATTAGTAATAATTTAACTATTTCTGACTTTTTCTATGCCGCTAAAGATAAAGATAATGGCAAGCGTATTCTCATTTCCTCCCTACTTTCGGGGGACGATGGTTCGGAATGCACAGTCAAAGTAAGCACCCAACAAACTTGTTCGGGAAGTAATACATCCACTAGTTTAACTGTTCAAGATTCTAGCAAATTGGTAGTGGGTATGTCTGTAGTGGGAACTGATATTCCTAGTGATACTTCAATCGCTTCAATATCAAATGCTACAACTATTGTTTTAGACAAGGCAATTACAAATGACGGCCTAAGTAGCGAGACTGTAACCTTTACAACTATAGCAGGAGGAAGCATTCCATCGGTTTGCACCGTTACTGATTTTACTGATAAAGAAGATTTGAGAAGATTGGGAGATTATTTTACTATTAATGAAGAAGGCCGAATATTTTTCTCAAAAGATTATCCTTATCACATGGATAATTCTGTAGTAGTAACATATGTTGCAGGTGATGGTAGAGTTCCATCAGCAATACACGAAGCCGCTACTAAATTATCTGCGGCTGAAATATTAAGAAATGATGACCAATCAATTCTTATTGCTGAAACAGGCGCTAATATTACTACTAAAGAAAAATATGACATATTAAGAAAAGAAGGTATGGACATTCTAAAAGGCAAGGCTGATTTAGTTTATTTCTTGGATTGATTTATATGGCCACTAAAATAGACATGAGGGCTTTTGAAAAATTATTAGATATTCATAAAGAAAGAAATTTAGCCATGATAGAACTTTCTAGCGCATTAGGACAAGATATTTCTTTTAGTGATGAAGAAGTTGTAAATTTTGCTTTAGAAGATTATGCTAAATTAATTCAAAAGCAAATAAGTAAGGAGGTGGAAGAATGGATGAAGTCAGCCTTATCATAGATTTAATTAACAACAATTGGTCTACGAATGCACAAGCATTAGTTTCAAATGGAACTATTAGTGCTTCTAATGCAGTTACTCCCGATGTAATTGATGTAAGAACAACTACGGCAAATAAAGGTGTTAGAGTAGATTTATCTAGAACTCCTGCTACAATTGTAGTATTTGAAGATTCTCAAAGTATAGAATATCCTACAATTCATTATGATATTAGAAATGAGACTTATTCCTTTACATTACATATTAGAGTTTTACATGATGAGCGTTCCGGATTAGACGCTTCTTATGGCAAAGATAGGCTAAGGGCTATATACTTGATATTAACTAGAGTTCTTGAGAGTAAGAGGCGAGGTTATACTGCAAGTGACGGTTCAAGTTTTAAACAACTATTTGTAGGTTCTAGAAGTGAAAGTAATGACCGAGCAAAAAGACTCTTTGGATATAAAATAAGTTTAGAAGCAAAAAGATTCGCAGTAAGTATTCCCTAGTAAGTAAGTTAGGAAGGGGGAGATAGCATGGCAAATGAAGATATATTTTTAGGAAGCGGGGCAAGCATAACATTCATACCGGAAAACGATATTTATGTCGGGGGAAAGCATACCAACAATGGTGCTTTTGACGGAACTAATGGATTAAAAGATACAATTAAAGTAGACAGTGATTTTACTTCTTCCTTTTTATTAGTGAATAACTTATACAGGGGTTGTTTATTAGAAAGATATGATTCTTCAGATATTTGTCAATCTACCCATAGAATTACCTCTAACACTGTAGATGAAATTACTTTTACCCCTAGCATAAACAATATTCCAACTGGTGCTTACTTTGTGATAAAATCATATGGCGCACCCGTTCCTGCTCATAAGGATGGAACGGGGGGAACAGCAACTAAAAGACTACTATCCGATGAATGGTTAGGTATTCTTGAAAGTGCTACTTTTCCAACTACAGAAGTAGAAATGAAACAAACCAACATTTCTCTCGGTGGAACAAGAAATATTACTTATCAATACAAAGGAGTTACCTCCTTTAGCGGTGGAAATTTAAATATAGTTTCTAATCATGGCGCATGGTTGTATTACTTTTTAGGAAAGTGTGAAAAGATAAATGCGGCTCTTACTGCACCATCAGCAGGTGCGCCCACTATTTATCAAAATGCAGGTGCAGGAGATAATAATAAAATCTTTATCGAAGCAACAGGAGTTTCTGCTGATGGCTCATTGAAAGATGTTACCGGAGTTAGCGAAACCGGCCCACTATTTTTTAGACAAGATAATAATAACAAGTTTTGTCCTCCGCTTTCACCGCATTTGCATACATTAGCAGATATGGACACAATAACAAGACCAAGTGGCACTACTACTATTTCTAATGCTATTACCTATACTTTCGGTGAACAAGATGGCGACTTATTACCGTCTTTTGCATTGGAACAAAACTTATCAAAACTAACAGGTAGTTCTATTTATCGAACAAATACTGCAACAGAAGCAGAAGATTTGAATTTTGTAAAAATCGCTAGAGGTTGTAGAGTTAATACTTTAACAATAACTGCTAACGAAAATGAAGAAATCAAAATGACTATGGATTTGAATACAAGAAATGTTCATGATTTGGAACAAAATGAAAGATACGATGCTAGAAAAGGAGTAGAGGATGAAACTGCTTTCTTTAATTACGAGAGTTCAACGAATACTGATAACATGAGAGAACCTTTCTTTTTCTCCGATGGGACATTTAAAGTTCTAGGAGAAACTTTTCTAAAAATAAATACACTAACGCTTACGATGAATAATAATCTACAGGATAGAAGATTTTTAGGCGTTGGTTCAAAGGATATTCAAGAAGCCATACCTGCACAAAGAACATATGAAATTCAATTCACAGGCCATGTAACTGATGATGCTCTTTATACTGCACTTTTGAACGATTCGGAAGAAACTAGTCAAATAATTGAATTAGTCTTTACGAAAGATAACGGAGAAAGCATTACATTAAAATTCAATGACTATTTTATTAGTGCAAATAATTTCCCAATACCTGATGATAAGGGGCCAATTGTTGTAGAAGCAACGGTAATGCCAAGAAGATTAGCCAATCAAACGAAAGATTCCATAGACGGTTGCGTTGTTAAAACTCATTGGATATTACAGGGGTGATTAAGTGGTATCTAGATATGAAAAAAATTTAATGAAAATAGAGGCTTCTAAAAAGAAAAAGAAGACTGCTAAATCTAAGCCAAAGAAGGAGGAAAATAAAACTCCGAAGGCCGAGTAAATACAAATTCCACCAACACCGTTTGTTTGTTTGTTGGTTTTATAGGTGGATAATATGGACAAGAAAATTGTAAGTGATAAGAGTGTGCTTTTTGCACTAACCGAGCCTACGCTACATTATATTAGAGTAGCACCCGAAAGCGAAGAATACCTCAAAGTATGGACTAAAGAACCTACTTGGCTTGAGGTAGATAAAGCCATGAATAGCATGATGAAAATTGATGCTAAAAAACAAGATATGGATATTGATTTAAATGCCATGTTTAAATTCATGGTAGAAAATTTTGTGGTTAAAACAGAACCACACCTATCTGCTATTGATATTCTCCGATTAACTCCTTATGTGGGTAATCAAATCAAAGAAATCCTACCTAATCCTTTTACGGCATTTGAGGAGGATGACCAAAAAAACGACGAGTAAAGGCCATTTTGAAAGGGGGTAGAGGAACTCCCAAAGAAATGTCCTTAATCGTTGTATATTCCTTATCTAAAGCATTAGGCATTAGTCCTCTTGAGGTCTATAAGATGCCTTCTTCTTTAGTTATTGATTTACTAGGTGTTCACAAAGTTATGTTAGAAATAGAGAAAGAGGAATATGATAAAATAGAACGACAGGCTAAGGCTAAACGGTAAGGGGGTTTTTATGAACAATACGCAATTTCGAATGCTAAGAGGAGAATTTGCTGAAATGAATAAAACCCTACAGGGTTTTGAAAAGGCTATGAATAGCATGGCTAATGCATATTCTAAAGCAAACGATGTCGTAAAAGAAAACACCAAAATAACTAAAAAAAATAAAAAAGAACAAAGAGAATCACTAGAAAATGTAGAAGGAATCACTAAAAGAACAAAAATTCTAAATAAAGTTATAGCCGCAAATAACGGGCAATTAAAATTCGGTGCAAAAACATATAAAGAATATACTCTTCTAGGAGGAACTACTTTTGAGTATCTTTCTACATTCATGAAATCTTCAAAAGAAGAAATACGATTATTTGGCATGGAGGCTGTAGCCGTTAGAAGAATTATGTATGGTTTTTTACCAAGAGGAATGTTTAGATTAGTAAATCAACTCGCTACTTCATTCGATGCTTTTGGCGCAGTTATTAGAGGTGTTAGGGAGGGAACTAGCGAATCGAATAGTTTGATGACTACTTTTGTAAAAACTGCTAGAAAGTTTCCTTCTTTTGGGGCTGTCAAAGATGTATTTTCTATGGTTGGCGGTGGCTATTTTAAAGGTAAGCAAATGATTCAAACCCAACCATTTGATAATAAAGACACATTTGGGGGACTTTTTGACCAATCTACTTTTGATAAGGCTAAAAAAGGCACAAAAATAAAAGACAGATTTGCTATTCTTAGAAAAGAAGCCACCGAAAGAAGAAAGGCTAGAATGGCCTCTATAAAAGCATTCTTTAAATCTCCAAAATGGAAAGAAGTTGGAAACACTATGAAGTTCTTAGGGAAAGGTGTCGTTCAAAACTTGGCTAAATTCTTATTCATGGCTATGCTATACATGGTAGTAATTAGTGCCGCTATCGCACTTCTTAGAAAACCTATAGGAAGGGCTTTGGAGTTTATGTTTGAAATTGTAAAAGGTGTGATGCCTATGATATTGCAGGGATTAGGATTCATATTTGAAGGCTTTATGATGGTATATAAATCTCTAATTACTGGCGACATATTAGGAATAATAGAAGGATTTTGGTATATAGTTTGGGGAATTATACAAGTAGCAATAGCGGCACTAGTGGCTTTAGCATTTGGAGCATATGCTTTTGTTATAGGTTTCTTATTTGGTGTGGTTGAGAGTGTTTTTACATTTATTAAAAATTTCTTTTTAGATTTTAAAGATGTAAAAAAGACTCTAAAAAGAATAGCAATTGTAGCAGTATTAGTCGGTGCTTTCATTTACGGTTTCCCATTTATTATAGGAGCAGTAATTATTACAGCGATAGGTGTATTAATACGCAAACTAGGTAAAATAATCGGAGTTTTTTCTAGTGGTGGAACAGTAACAACAGGAATGCAACTTGTTGGAGAAAAAGGCCCCGAATTAGTTTCATTACCAAGAGGTTCTAGAGTCTATAGCAATAATGATAGTAGAAATATCGCTAGAAATTCAAAAGGCGGAGTTGTAAATAACTATAATATAACAATCAATGCCAAAGATACTTCTAAGGCAGAAATGAGAAGAATAGCAGATGAGATAGGCAGAATGGTGTCTTCTAAAATAAATAGAAGAACATCCCATAGGTCTTCGGTGTGAGGTGATTAGATGACAGATTATGTTTATTTGAAACTACAGCAGTTTAGTGGAACTGATTTGGCTATAGATACTATACCATTAAAAGTTCAATCAGTCAGCGTTTCTGTAGATAAAACGGTTCCAAATATTAGTATTCCTTTTGCAGGATTAGCAACAGGTGAATCGGAAAAAATAGCATTAGATTTAGGAATGGCGACTAAAAGATTAACACTAACCGGATTTATATTAGATACACAAATAAAAAGAAGCCACACAGAAACAGGCGACCCTGCCACACCTATAGCATTAGAATTTACTGCTCAAGAAATAGCACAACTGATTGCATCCGGTGTAGATGCTACAGGATTAACTAGATATCAAGCGTTCAATGAACTGTTAGTTTATATGGATTCTAAAGTGAATGAAAATTATGAAGATAGAGGACAAGCGGCTGACGCTACTGTTACTAAATTAGGAACTGTTATCTCACAAATACCTCTAACATTTGCCGCTAGAGGAAATGCCTTCAGTAAAGATAATACAAATATTCTCCGACCTACTGCTTTTCCCACTGCGGGTTCGACTACAGGAATCAAAGGATTCGTCTCTCAATTTAGTTATGATTTAAATGCAGAAACAGTAGAAATAACATTTAGCATGGAATTTACAATAGCCACAGTATTGCCTTGAGGTGAATAAATGTCATATAGCGTATTTGTAGGAAAACAAAAAAGTCTAGTTTTTCCTATAATGTGTAATGGTTTTTTGACTATTGATTATGCAAAGAATGTTCCGGATGCTACTACATCAGCAGATACTAGTGATGATATTCCTTATGGCATTTGGGCGCATAAGGGTTCATTTACTTTTGAATCTATAATTACTCCGTATGATGTGAATGGATATGGAACATATACTAGTAATCAAACACATTTGGATATCACTACCGTTAAGCAAGTTTTTCCTGCTCCTGCACATGGTTCTGTAGGTAGTAGCCAAAAAGAAGGTGAAAATTATCTATCTAGGGCTAACAGATTAAATCACGAAATGGCCATATTTTATAGTTCTAATTTTCAAGTATTTTTAATAAATGATACACTTCATAATTTTAATAATCCATCTAAGTATAAAATAGTAGTAAAACTAAAATTAGGTAACAACTCTATTGAAACTTTTACTAGTCCAGTTGTTATACAATCTGTTACAGATAAATATGTTAAATATTCTTCAAGTGACGATTTAAACGGTTTAGATGCTAATGGAAGAAATGCTTTCATAAAAATAGGAGACGCTACATCATTAACAGGCACAACGATAGCCGGAACTTTTGTGGCTCACAGTAGATTAATGAATGGAGATATTCAAGATATCTATATCAAAAGCGGAGTAAACTATCTAAGGATGGGAACAATGAATAGCCACAGCACTAGCAATATTGTCTTAACTACCAATAGTGGGGATTACGCTACTCACGAAGCGATAGTAGATGCAGGTTGTGAAGTATTCATTGAAGGAGAAAGAGATGCCGCATACGCATGTAATTTTTTTCATGTGGCTTGCACCTATGATGATACTGATAAAAGAATAAGTATTTTTTTGGATGGTAATTTAGTTTTTACAGGGACTAGTTCCAACAGCGAAACATTTGAGTTTTCAAGAGAAAATATGCATATTGGTGCTAATGGTCAAGGCTCTCATGCGGGAGTTAGTGGAGGGGCAACAGGTTCCAATAGCGCATCTACTAATCAGCAATTCATGGGAGAAATGCACGAAATGTCATTTTTGAATATAATTAGACCTCAATTTTCTAGTATAACCAATCTTACGCCTAACTATGCAAACACTTTATTTTATTTTAGATTTGAAGAGGTGGATGAATAATGGCAATAGATGTAAGTCCTGCTACACAGGCTAACAGGGATGAATCGCCAACTAATCCTAAGTTCGCAGACGCATCAATTAGCGATGGAGATTTAATGGCTGTAGTGATACTAGCCGATGATGGTAATAATTTTCCTTTAACAATAGGAAGTGAGAACTCTAATCAAGCAAATACTAAAGGATTTAGAATAAAACACGACACTGATGGTAGTAATTTATTGACATTATCTTCTTTTGGAACTGATGATTATTTTGTTTTATTATATTCAGATGACCCTGCTAAACATCATTTTGCTAAGATAACTAATTTGATAGTAGAGGATAATGGTAATGGAACAACTACAGGTGATGCATTTGAGTTTGAGCCTAAAATGGGAAGCGAGATACCAAAGGGAACAAAATATAGAGTTATAACAGGAACAAACATTAACTCTAATTCTTCAAAAAGAAAAATAATTGCACTATCTGTAGGCTTGAAACAAGAATCTACTTACAATCTTAAAAATAACATTGTTTGTGCTAGACCACACTTCTATTTTTACAATGATATACCATTAGCCGGATATTCTACCAATTTTGCCGCAACCTCACACGGAAAACTAACAAATAAAAATGAACTAAATCACAATTTCAAATACTATGCTAGCATGAATTCTAGAACGGGTGCAGGAACTATACTGATGGGTAAAAGCAATACTACGGGTGTAGTGTTTAGAACCGTTCAAGATTTTGGCAAACGAGTAATTGATTATAGTAAATTTTCATTAAAAACAGAATTAACAGATGTATTGCGTAATCTAGATGAAGACGGGTTTGGTTCCACATCTTCGAATTCTACATTGACTGATGAGGGAAATACTGTCACAACTGATTATACTGACTATAGATTAGCCTATCCGAATTGCAGAAGAGATGATGCTAATCATGGAACTATCAAAAACAATAGGGGAGAAATGAGATACCTGCATTATGATACTTCTCCTCAAAGTGCGAATTTACTTACGGGGGTTTCACAACATGAAACAGAAGACTCAATAGAACAGGGCAGTTTTTCCGAAACTAGAATCATAGATAATGCTAGAATTATTAGAAAAAAAATAAATGAACACGATGCATATGAAACAAAACAATTAGTTCATATTGGTAATTTAAATGATTTTGTTGATTTAAAGGCAACTTATTCTTCTACCTCATCTTCAAATGTGTTTGCATTTGATACAGAATATGATTTAAGCACAGTGTTAGAAGTTGGAGATGAAATTAAACTAGGAACTACCATTATGCTGGTCGCTAGTTTTGGTTCTTTTACTAACAACACAACAACTCAAACAATAACCGTAAGGGCAGAAAAAAGACAAGCGGGTAAAGGAAGTTTTACTTCTGTCTCATTTACGCCAACAGCAGGAGACACACTACAAAGAAGGGCTATGGATTTTACTAATCGTAGAATTTTCACAACTATGGATTTAAGTGGCGATTTTGAAAACTTAGAAGTAGTATTTACTTCAGGTAATATGCAGAATTTATTTGCGGGGGTCATAGCAAAGGATATTAATAAATCTACAATTGATTTTCATAGATATTTAGAAAATGATAGACTTGTAAGTTATTATTCCTCAAATGGTTTTAAATTTGTAAAAGGTGAATATCGAGTCTTTTCTGTAAGATTTGCAGGAGAAGTAGAAGAAATCAATCAAATAAAAGAAGAAGGTCAAACTTTTTTAGATATAAAAGGAAGAGGGGCTTTAAATAAACTTCTATCTCCTATAGTGAATAAAGATACCGTATTTAGCGAAGATATTATTTATTCTTCATTTAGCCCATATAATAAATTAACAACAACATATAGCGGTAATGGTTCTTCTGCCCCCAATGAAGTAGAAGTTTTTGATAATACTATTCAATTTGGTGTTTCTTCGGCTAGTTTTACCTCGATGCCAGTTGTCGGAGATTTGTTGTTTTCTGTTAATGGGTATATTGGAAGAGTAAAAACAGTAAGCACTTATAGCGGAAGTCTAGTGCAAGTTAGCATAACAAGAGCAATAACTAGAGTGGCCGCAGGAGAAACAATATACAAACAAAGCGAAAAAAATTATATCTTTACTAAAGCGTTAGGTTCTTCACATATTGTTTCTTCTTCACCGACTTCTTTATCAGGTTCTTCGGAAAAGGGGCTTATTTTTACCGCAGGGAATATGAATTTAGGTTTAGGTTTTAATGCGGCTGAAGGAGATAGTTTAGTAAATACATCTTCTTTCGGTTCTTTTAATTTAGGCACTGGTGTTTATACTACGACAGACAAAAGAGCAGTAGGATATCAAATACATGAGCCTTCTAGTATAGCGAATGATAATCCTTTTCAATGTAAATTAAAAGATGAAATATCAACTAATGGAGAAAGTGGTTTTGATACAGTTGATACCTTAATAGATTTTGAAGTTGTTTCTACTACTAAGAAAGATAATATTACAGAAATCGAATTAGCCCCATATATTCCTTTGACTCTAGGTAGAAAAATAAAATATGAAGGTATTGATGCTGAAAGAATGGAAACAACTTATACTCAAGCCGCAGTAGTTACAGATAATGAAAGTGCTAGAACAGTAACTTTCGTCACCGCTTCATTATCTGCTAGTGTAAATATTGGCGACCCACTATACTGTGAAACCTTTGCTAATTCAGCAACAGAAACAAAAGGATTTATTGGCTATGTGTTGGATATATTTCAAACCGATAGAGTCGCCAATTTCGTCAGTGCGGGTAATCCTGCTACTAACACTTCTACAATCAAAGTGCAATTAGATAGAACAAATACTAGTGCAGAAAATGTATTAGATTTTGATATAGGCAGTGTTATTTTCTTTTCTACTAGAAAAAGACATCACATTAACACTCTTAATTCTGCACATCTTTGGGGAGGAAAAATGATAACTATACCTCATCATACTTTCCTTGCAGATGATAGCAGTAGAACAGTTCCATTTAATATGCATTTAGGAACTAGCGATATGAATAAAGAATTCGGTATGTCTATTTATAAATCATTTAATTCCGATACTAAGAGATTAGGTGATGAAACATTTACTTTTGATGTCCCGCCTACTGTTACAGCAGGTTTCTTTAGTGTTAGAAAAACTCCTTTTGTTTCTAACTTTACTTCTTATCAATTTAAACCGAATGTTAATTCAGGATTAAATAATGTAATAGAAGAAGGAAAAACTGATTCAAATAGAAAGATGCCGTATGATATGAGAGGTATGAATAGTGCTTATGGTTCTAATATTACTTATCAAAGAAGAATGAAGAGAGATAACGCCATGGTTTCTGCTGTTCCAACTGGTATTAGAGGACTTTCACCAATTTACTCTATGGCGTTTGAATACAAAGACCATTCTTTCCCTAGATTATTTTTCTATATGACTTGTGATATATTACCATATTCAGATAATAGACCTAGCAGTATTTTTTCTACTTTAAAAACCATAAATAATTATAAGTTGTTTTTGTTAGAAAACGCTAAGAAGACGGATGGAACTGATTTAGTGTTACAAGATAGCAATTTTCAAACACTATCATTTACTACAGAAGTTACTTTGAACAATCTAAAACGATTTGGATTAATGAGATTAACAGAATGTGTCTATGATGAAAATTTTAATTTATTTAATCCCGAAAAATCTACGGATGAAATCTACTCTAAAAACGAAACCGCTATTGCTAATCAGTTTCACACTAGAATCGCCCTTACAGGAAATAGCATTACTGCTATAAATAGCCCAACGGCTAATACTATTACTTTTCAAAATTCTTTAACGCTCTCTAGGGGTGATGAAATTTTTACTAGCGATGGTAAATTTATTTGTAGGCTTCATCTTAGTGATGGGCCGGAAATTTCAGGTGGAACATCCGATACTGGAACGGTGTTTAAAACTGTTACTGGAGTTTTGCACTCACCGGACTTTAGCACTACGCATTCAAATCCTGTAAGAGTAATAACAGATTTTACATCTTTTATTAAAGGAAGGCACAAAACAGATAGTCTTATTGGAACTACTGTTGGAAGTGAAACTAAATATCACCCACTAAAGGGTGCTATTATTCCAAAATCTTCTAATTATGATTATGGAGAATTTTCCGGAGATTGGGCTTATGAGTTTCAAGGTAATTCTGCCATAAGCATGCCTGACGATGCCGAAGTAGTTTTGCCTAGTATATATAGGCAGAAATTATTTAATAATGCTAACTTCGTAGCGGCTACACACAATTCAGCCCTCACAATACCTACTCAAGAAATGATAGATACCACTAAAAATAATGTATTTGGTGGAACAATAGGAGTTATATTGGATAGATATGACATAGAAGATTCTTTTCATAAATTAGAAGCAGGAAACTGCACAGGCGTTTTAGGGACTAATACTGGCGGTAGAGAAATAGATGGAACAGAAATAGGAACTCAAGAAATAATTAATGTTTGTTCTTTAAAGCACTTTAAAGAATTTTTAAGAGTTACTGATTTAGATGCTAGTCCTACAGTAAATGATTATGGGACTGCTGATTTTCGTTCTCCTGCGGATGGTGCATTTATAGGATTTAAACTTAGATTATTTTACGATACGAGTTCGGGCAATATAGGCGGAGGGGTTTTACACCGTTCTACAGGAAGTCAAATATATAAAACGGTAATTACTCCACATCATCCCGATAAAACAGCATGGCTAAAATATGTAGATTTAACAGGATGTTATTTAGTAGAAGAAAGCGGAACTGCTAGTGTTAGTTCAGTAGATTCAATAATAGGGACTAAAGTTCAGCCAATATATGTTTATGCTCAAGAGGTTACAAATGGTAGTGATGATGTAGAACTCTATACCGAAGTGGCTTTGACTAATGGTAAAGCATATAGAATAATGCAACCTAATCCAGTTTGTTTCTATGAAGAATCTCCGGATAACATACAGTTGTTTGTTCCTAGACCGGAATATACTAAAAAGGCTAATTCTAATGAAATGTATGGCAAGCAAAAAAGCCACTATTTCTTTAATGAGGGAGGAAAGGAACATGAAACTACCAATGAGGCAGTATTGTCTATGTATGCTATGATTGATGTTCATAATCAAACAGTCTCTACAAATATCATTACTACTCTTTCTAGTGAAGTTTTGCCAACAGGAGAACATGAGTTATTCTATAGTGACGGGATTAATTCTTTCAAAACAAACACTTCATCAAAAATCGCAGGTGAAAATTTGCATACTTTAGTTATAAAGGATAAAAAGAAATTAAATGGAGTGGTTTCTGTTTCAGAAACCTTTGTAGTAGATTCATTAGAAGAATTAAAAATATCACCCAATAGAGCCTGTATTGGTTCTACCGTTACAATAGCCAATGAAACTGAATCTCTTATTAATGAGATATTTGAAGAAGAAGGAATAGAGTTTACTAATTCTACCATAACATATCCTTTGTTTGTCGCACCGGAGTTTAGAGGGGTTTCTGCTTTTACTGCTATTAATTTCTTATTAAAGAAAAAGGATTTGAGACTATTAGAAGCAAATGGTGTATTTTCTGTAGTTCCTCATAGCGATTCTAATCTAGTAACAAACATACTTATTGATGATGATAAATTAATAGAGTTTGAGTCCACTAGAACCACCTTTGATTTTTATAACGAAGTTATTGTTTACGGTGCGGCACATAAAGGAACAAAAAGAAACCTAAACAGCATAAAGAAAATAGGAAGAAAAACTCTAGAAGAAGTAGATTCTAGTCTAATTACTCAACAAGATGTAGATGAACAGGCTTCCAAACTTCTTGGCATACACGGTAATTTGAATGTCAAACACAGAATAAAAGTTATACCAACAGGTATGGAACAGGTAAAAGCCGGAGATATAATACAGTTCGAATCTAAACAGGAAAATATAGGGCTTTCTAACTTTTTAGTATTGAATGTAAATCATGAACTATTTGGGTTTGTTACTTTAGAAATAGGAAAATACTCTAAAAGATTAGAAGATGTATTTTCTGAACTATTACTTAAAACACAAAATAATGCAAATAAAAATAGGTCACAGGACTACATATCAAAAACACCATCATTGGACTTTTTAGAAAAAATTAAAATTAAGCCAATCTCTCTAACCATTAGAAAGAGAACTTCGAGTGGCACAACTCTAGGTTTTACAACAACACTAAATACGAATACAACGCCACTAGGTATAGGTGGTTCTAGCACAGCAACCTTGTTGAAAGAAGAGGATTTAATATGATAACGGAAAAGTTGAGAGAACTTATTGCTATCCATTTAGAGACACTTGTTGGGGGCGGATATGGTAAAGTCGGGCAGGGAGGAAATTCAACTAATCCGAGTAACAATACATTAGATGTTCCAATAGCATCAAATTTATCCACGACAGTTAGTAGAACAGAAGGTGTTATGGATGTTAAATTAACAATCTCAGGTTCTACTTTGAATAGCAGAACTATTAGAGAAGTCGGTCTTTTTGATTCTAACAATAATATGCTTCAAAGAATTAACTTTGACGCAGTTGGGCCGATAACAAATAGTGAGATTCTTGAAGTTTTTATAACAATGGAGGTAGAGTAAAATGGTAACTAACCCAAATTATTTCAGCACATCTAATGATTCCGACCCACTTAATCAAATAAAAGATGCAGTGGATTTTCCTCATACTGGATTAATTAAAGCACTAAACGGGGCTATGTCGGATAGGGCTATTATCAGTGGATGTGATATTACTATAACTAATTCTTCTGCACAAGGAAGCACAGGAAATAATTTTGTTACTGTTACTGCGGGAATAGGAATAATAGAAGGAAAAAGATGTGCCATAACTGGTAATGCTCAAACTATAGCAGTTGCCCCACCAATAAATAGTTTTCATTTGGTAGTTGCACCTAAACCTTCTGCTGTCGGTTCTACGCAAATACTTTTGAGAACTTCTAGTAGCACAAATGAAATACCCGATTTAACAGCAGGGGATACCATAATAGCCGTAATTAAATATTTAGGAGGCTCTACTGCACCGGAAATACAATATTTAACTGCTGATAAAAAAACTAACAGTTTGAGTATTGCTAGAGAAGATTCTAGTGTATATACCGAGGGATTAACAATACAGTCCACTACAAATGGAGATATAGAAATAGAAGGAAAAGAACAAGATAAGGATATTATTTTCAAAGTAAATGATGGAGGAACACCAACCGAAGTAATGAGAATTGATGGTTCTACATCAAGGATTGGAATCGGTGAAACTGCCCCCGATTCGATGCTACATCTAAAGTCTGCTAGTGCCACATCTCCTACTATTAAAATAGAAAATACAGGAACCGAAGCAAGCGAGGCAGAAATAATTTTTCAAAGAACGGGAACTGCGGCACAATCTCAAGATATAGGACATATTAAATTTAAGGCTTTAGATGATGGAGGGGCTACACATACATATGCTAGCCTATTTGCAGATGCTCAAGACGAAACAGCAGGAACAGAAGATGGAAGGTTAATATTTGCTGTTGCTAAAGGAGGAACAGATAATGTTGAAATTTTGCGACTAAGCGGTTCGGAAGGATTTGTTTTCAATGACGCTTCAAAGGATTTGAATTTTAGAATTGAATCTAATGGTAATGCTAATATTTTATTTGTAGATGGAGGCAATGATAATGTTGGTATTGGAACTAACTCTAATGATGCTAATGCAATATTAACAGTAGAGGGTGCAATATCTTTAGATGAAATATCGGCCCCTAGTAACACTGCTAATAGAGGACAATTATACACTAATGCTGATAATCATTTACATTTTATTAATGGCGCAGGAACGGATGTAAAAGTTACAGAAGAAGTATTCATTGTTGCTTTATCGGATGAAACTACTGATTTAACTGCTGGAATTGGTAAAGCGAGTTTTAACATGCCGTTTGCTATGACTTTAACAGGAGTAAAGGCAAACTGCACAACTGCCCCCGCAGGGGCTACCATTATTGTAGATATTAACGAAGCAGGTAACACAATTTTTTCAACTCAATCTAATCGCCCAACTATTGCTATAGGTGCAACATCGGCAAATGCCGCAGGTATTGATGATACTGCCTTAGCCAATGATGCTTTGATTACTTTTGATATAGACCAAGTAGGTTCTTCAACTGCTGGTAAAGGATTAAAAGTTACGCTATATGGTTATAGGGCGTGATATTATCCCTATTCACATTATTAATACTTATACACAATTTCCCGCTACTGGTGGTGGTGGTGCAACTCCTGCTATCACAATAGCAACTGGGGCTACGGGTAATTTCAATAATGCTGTTAAGTTTGGAGTTTTTAATGAAAACACTTTTGCTTATGATGGAACTTCAACGGGTATTTTTGATGGCTCAACTTCAACTTTTGGAACTGCAACTTCCCCAACAAGAACAACTCAAAATCAAAACATTTCGGCTACCGATTTAGAGGCTAATGCCTATTTTAACGGGAGTGCTTCATTACAATCAACACAGGCTCGTTTCGTTATTGGGTGTTTTATTAGACATAATGGTTCTAGCATCAGTAGTCCTCAAGTTAGAGTTAGTGCGGCTAATAATGGTTTAGTTTCTGCATCAACTACTAATTCACAAGTTGTCATGGAGGCAAATGTATTTACTAATGCCAATCAAATAGATACGACCACATTCAATACTGGGTTTGGAACAACGGCTCATGGGATGTTTAATTTATTCGCCATTGGAAGTGCTACTCATTATGTTCCTAAATTAGAATTAACGGGTAAAAGTGGTAATGTTCCTCAAGCGGGAGATACTTTCACTATTAGAATAGATGCAAGCGCAACAGTTGATGGAGTGGCTTGCACTGCAACACACGATTTAACAATTACATTAACATGATTTTAATTAGGTGGCTATTATGAAAATAAGAGCAGGTAAAAAAATAGCAATACTTAGCATTATGGACATAGTTGGAGAAAACGAATTAACAACTAAACAAATATATGATAGATTATCTAATGGTTCTTCTAAAAAAGCAGAATTGACTTTTAGGCAACTAACAAATGTTTTGAGCAGTTATTTTGACAAAGCAGGATATGACAATAAAACCAAATGTATAATATGGAAAAAGAGAGATGACCAGTAATGATAGGGTGGTTTTTATTTGGATTTATATTGGGTTATTTATCTATAATTATTAATTTTAAAAGTAAAGAAACTACAGGAGTTATTTTTCTCGAAGAAGGCGAAATACCCTGATTTGTGCCTAATAAAAAAAATTATAGTGGCCAAAAGACCAAAAAAAAATGAGAGAGGCCGAAGCCTCTCAAATTGTTTTTTCTGACCAAATTCCTTTACAGTGGCGACACTCCCACAATTTTATCTGTTCATCCGAACCAACATAAAAACCTAGTAGTCTTTTTGCTATAGTCTGTTTTTTACAGAACTTACATTCTTGTTTTAACGCCATTTAATCACGGAACTTTTTTATTTTCGTTCATCAAACGCTTCATGTATTCTTCAACACTTTCATCGGTAATATTAGTTCCACCGAAAGCGGCAAAGAAAAGAAGCATCAAGATAGTAACGAAAATAAACAAGCCGAACCATTCCCAACCTGTCACCATTTCACCTCCAAATCTACATGCTTTGCTTTATCTAAAGAAAAACCCTTAACTATCCCATTCTCTTGACCGTATTTCCACAAATCATATACTAATTGAGTATCTTTCATACAATATTCGACTACCTCATCATATTGACCCATCTTCCATAACTTAGGAGCGTCAGCACTATCCATCAATTTAAAATCATTCATTGTGCATTTTACTAGATTTTTAAGTTGATATCTTTCGCCATGCTGTTTAGTTAGGTATCTTGAAGTGTCAATAAATTGCTCTTGATTTAAGTATTTATTTATACAAAAAATATCTAAAGAATCTCTAAGAACGGGTAAGTCAAATGCTTTAATATTGTGACCTAATAGTTTAATGCCTTTAGAAAAATTTTCATCTAAATCATATTTTAGTTCTCTTAATGTTTTGATTATATGACCCGATTTAGCAAAACCATCTACGGCCTCATCAACATAAACTGTTCCAGTTTTCCCATCCCATGTGGCAACAGTAGAGACTTGAAACATATGGGTATTACCAAAACCACCTATGTCGTGTGACATATTTTTGGTTTCTAAGTCAATTGCTAGAACTGACATTTATATCATTCCTTTGCTGACCAAAGTTTTGAAATCTTTTCTTCTTCTTTATTGACTGCGGGTTCTTCATCCAAGTCTGTTCTCCTTTTTAGAAAACAAACTATTTGGGAACCTGCTACAATAAGTTGAGAACAACATTCCCAACCATCGTCTCCATATGTGTTTAATGTATCAATTATTACTTTTGGCCCCTTTGCTACTTCAAATACTAAGTATGTATTTTCCCATTTCATTCATCATCACCTTTTATCAATTTAATATATGTCTTGTTATTCGACTCTTTTTGTTCTATAAATTTGTGCCTTATTACATCGTAGTGTCTGTATATTTGCGCTCTCGATTTCTTTGCTTTATCTTTTACTTCTGTTAGTAATAGTGTTTTATTTAGGAACCCGTCACTGTCTTTCTCTAGTTTATTATAAGCATCAATAAATAATGACTCTAGCGAATTCTCGGCTATGCTTTGTCTCTTGACCTTTAGGCTTCGTTCTAACCAGTCTACCAATGTCATATAACATCTTCGGACAATATTGGCCGCTTGTCTAACATTATGCCCTGTAACTACAAACCGTTCGTCTTTATTTTCTATGGATGGTGCGGAGGCTATGCTACATAATACTGACATTTTGTATAGAATCTTCATGAGCCTAGTTGTAAAGTTAGAGGCAATCGCTGATACATCTGTTCTAGTATTCTGTAGAAATCTTCTCATATTTTCATATTCTAATTTTAGAACTTGGTTGAAGTCTTTGGTATATTTCATTGTCTTTAGTGGGTCGCCATTGACTTCTAGGAATCTTTCCTTAGTTATTTTGTATAACTCAAATAGCGCATTAGCGAATCTATCAACAGGCTGATTTACTTCTTCTATAGTTCCCGCTTTATCTATTTGCTCTAATCTCATTTTATGTTGGATAAACTCCGGAACTTCCCAAACATACAGAAGCATTCTTTGTAGAACACCCTTTTCTGCCATAACTGTATTTAGATTACTAGGAGGATAGGTCATAGCCAATACTGAACGCTCACAATAACATTTCATTATTTGATTATCGTATGATGCTAGTGCTTTCTTGATTATCCATGAGTCTCCCGAAAGACTATTCATTAGAGTATTCAAATACACGATTGCCTTTTCTTGGTGTTGGCTTTGTTTGAATACACCGGAGTATTCGAATTCATCCCAATGGGCTAATCCATTTCCTTCTAATATTCCTTTGACTCTAGTATAAGTCGGTTCATCTCCTCTTTCTTCCGGTTCATCTTTTGCGAACTTTCCAATTAGAACAGAATCCGTATAATCTGTTAGACTAAAAGTATCGAAGATTCTTTTCATTGGTATTCCTTCGTCGTTACGCAAAGACGGATGTTCATTGGTGGCGTTAATTTTTTCAAAGGTTTGATTAGCGACCTTTCCCACAAAATTCCACAATGTAGACTTTCCTGTTCCCGAAGTTTGAACCCAACAAAAATGTATTCGGGTGTCTTCATGATTTCTTCCATTTGTAATAATAACAAAATCTTTTACAATCTGTCCTAGTATATTAAAGAAAGAAATAGCCGCAGGAACATCATTATAGTGCGATACCTTTACTGCTGACTTTTGGAATTCTTGGACTACCTTTGGTAGATTCTCGCTAAAGTGTCCTGTATTGTTTTCTAATTCATTCATATATTCTTCTTCATTTATATCATCATTCATATTTTCACCTTCTCTTCCGAGTTTAATGTGGTAAGAATTCTTTTGGCTAGGGTCTTACCAATACCTTCAATTGCCTGTATTTCGAATTCGGAGCATTCTCCTATTTCCATAATAGAGCCGAATTCTTTTATGAGTGCTTTTGCTTTTTTGACGGATAGCCCTTTGATGCTAGTAAGCGTGTCTATTCTCATATCATCAGTTGTAATTCTTTTGAATATTTGAGGGGCTATTACTTCTCTAGTTATAGGTTTCATTTTACAAACTGTGGTTATAATAGATGCCGCATCTTTTTCATCTTTTACCCAAAACGGTTTAACATCCATATCTAGGGTTATTTTACCTAAAGCCCCATAGAACTTATTATTCATTAATACTACTCTAGCCTTTGGAGTTAATTTGCTTTTAGAGTTTTCAATAATATTTGCTATTGCTAAATCTAAACAGCCATAAATGATTACTATGTTTGTTTGATAGTGCCTATCCATATTATCTAACTGTGTCCAAAGTCTTTTTGACATTACCGAGTTAATGAAATCAATTACTGATTTTGCTTCAAAACAAACATCATCAAAGACATAATCTCCTATTTCTAAAAACCGCCTTTCATTCGAAATTAAAAGCGACTGTGCTTTCTTTTCAACCATGTCGGATAATGTAGAGTTTTCTCTAGAATCAATTACTAGCATTATTTCCCTCCTTTAGTTTAAACAATTTAATCCCAGATACTCTTTGCGTTAATGGTTTGCCATCAACAACATAGTCATAATGCCTTAATCGCCTAAAACATCGTTTTTTACTCCAACCATTGTTTATGGCTATATTACAAATAATAGCATCGGATTGTTTTATTTTTCTGTATCTAAATGGTTTTACATTATACAATCCTAAAGAGGAATATTCAGCAGCAATCTGTTCAACCAAATCAGATAGCCAAACTTCATTTTTTACTAGAGAATTTAAATTACTTACAGTTATTTTTCTAAGTAGTTGGACATTTACTTTCTTTCTCATTCACAAAACCTCCAACACTTTCCAACACAGAACCCCTCGCTAATCAATTTATTACAATGAGGAGTATTGTAATTATTGTAGACGGTAAATTTAGCATGTTTCTTGGTTTCTCTTTTGTCCCAATCTAGCCAAATAGAATCCGAATCAGCAAACACTCTTTCTAGTTCTTCTACAACTAAATTTAGTGTTTTCTCTTTTTCTTCATTTGTTTCCAAATTTCGATAGCCCGATATCATATCCCTATACCATGAAACGAGATATGCTCTTGTTATGTGTGTTGGATTCTCTACCATTACCGCATTGTGTAAGCAAGGTAGAATAGGTAATTTACCAACAGTTTGTGGAACTGAAACAGAACCTTTCATGGCCTCTATAGGCTTTGCTTTAGGGAAAATCACCTTCTTACTTCCCTCCATTTTGAAAGGGAGGTATCGGGGGTTTATAGATAAAGTGAGTATTTCTTCTACTGTCAAATCTAAATCTTCTATTCTTAGAGGTATGCAATATAGAGCATTACCATTACCATCGGATGATGACATATTGACAGTGTTAGGGACTCTTCTAAGTCTAGATATCTGCCCGACTCTATCATCTAGAGTAATGTCCTTGCCGACTTTAGAAATCAAATACTCTTTTATTTCTCTAAATAGAACTTGAACTTCACGCATGTTCTTGGCAGGTTCACCAAAAATAAACATATGAAATCCTCTTCCCGAAAAGAAAAGAGTATGTTCATAGTCTCTCTTAATTACTAATTCCATAACTTGCTTCACATCCCGCCATGCCTTATCTAGAGTATCTTCATGAGCATCAAAATCAAGAAAGATTCTATCAATGATAACTGTGCTTTCTATTGGCATCTTTTCTGAAAAATGCTCAAAATCATAAACAGTCGTGTAGACATTTGTTCTATTATTGTGGGCTTGAACAAAATCTATGTAATCATTTCTTGTTATCATCTTTTTTCTCTTCATCTGCGGGGCGTTCTTTATTTGACTCCCCGCCCAAACCATTCTCGGATATCTCATTATTATTACCTCCAAAATTTACTGTTGCTGAATTAAGCATTTGCTTAACTACTTCTGCCATATCTGCCTGTATTTGTATTAAACCTATATCTCTAAACATATCTTCGTATGTTCTTCCTACCATATTTTCATTTATTCTAACATCTCTAACTAATTCGAATCTTTCCTGTAGAGACAATTCAATATATATTTCATTTGCTAATGAATTAATAGAGTTGGCTAAATCACTAACTTCTAGAAAAGACCATTTCTTAGACAATACTTTTTTCTTGATTAAATCTTTCATAGTATCACACCCATGTATCTTGTAGAGCATCTTCACAAATACCGAAGTAAGAACAATTAGTGCATATATTTGCATAGAACTGTCTAGCCTTGAATTGCTTTTGTTCATAGGCATGAATCAGTTTCGCTATATTGTGCATAACTGCTGTAGTGGAACGCTTTTGGACTTTTTCTGTAAAAACAAAATCCGAAGCAGGATAATACCAACCCCAATGTGTTACTTCCATATCTTTAGATAAACCATATTTTTCTAGTATTTCTTCTTCACAATTCTCAATCATAAGTTTATAGAAAGCCATTTCCTTCCTCATAGAAGTTTTCTTTGCAGGGCTAGTAGACCAATTTCCCGTTTTGTATTCAAATGGTATCAAATTACCATCTTCCATAAACACCCTATCAATAATACCTTGTAGATGAACAACATAATCTCTTTCTAATGTAAATTTGGGATGTATGTCTTTTGGGATTGTTATTTCACAATCAAACAACTCTTCATTGATTATCGGTAAATACTCATGGACTTTTCCTTCTGTTCTTGCATCTAAGTATCTTTGTGCTTCGAAAGCCGCTACTGTTAGACTAACATCAAAATAGTCATCTACAGGCATTAGGCTAGTGCAGTAATCTAATACTTCAGTAGCATTCATACCTTCTGCTTTTTTGATATCGAATACTTCAAAAAATTCTTCTCTAGAATTATGTAGTATTGTTCCTTTCTTCATGGCTTCCGTTTGGTCTTGTGGTCTTCTTTCAATGTAATTAAATTGATACTTTTTAGCGCACCAGTCAAAACTACCCAAAGAAGATTTACTTATCTTCAATATTGGTTGTGATGGGTCTTCGTAATTTTCCGGTTGCCAATCATAAGTATATTCTTTCATGCTTGCTATTCTTGCTTTATATTTTTCATCTGTATTCAAAACCATTCCTCCAGTGTCTTTTGTGTTTTTCCTGTTCTTATCGCTGATAAATCCCAACCCATAGCCTTGTAAATTGGTTTTGCTTTATCTACTATTTGTTCAGCATAGTGTTTATAATCAGGATTATAACTTTCAAAGTCTTTCAATTCAACACCTGCTACATATTCTACTTGTCTGTTTTCTTGAGTTAAAGGATGAGTAAAGGTATCTCTTACTCCAGTTACTTTCATAGAAAGATAAGAGTCATCAAAATCCTTATTTTCTTTTTCCCAAGCAAACAGAACACCCGCTATTCCGGAACCTATTGATGGTTTCTTTCCCTCTAAAGTTTGAAACCTAGATGTAGGGGTAGAACATTTACTACAAACAGAATGTTCTAATTTAGCGCAATCTTTGAGATGGTATTTAGTTCCACACTCCGGACATTTAACATTAAATCTATTAGCCCGTAGTCTGCTTCTTTTTACAATGTCTTTCAAATCAATGTTTCCCGATAAAGCATTATCATATCTGTTATGAAGGGCTTTATTTATTTGTTCTCTTGATTCAGCATTTACCCATCTTTTCAAGACATCTAATTGAGCATCTTTGGCAAAAGCAGTTTCGCTAACTCTTTTTGCAGTAAATCCAGTCATCGTAAATTCAGGCTCACTTAGCCATTCTCCATCTTTCCAAGTAATCATTCCTGCATTTCTATTCTTGGTTGTTCCTACTCCCAAAGATGAATAGTATTTTTCAAACTCTAATACTACCGGATGTTGCTTTAATCCCATAATATTAGGAAAGTGTTTTCTTACGCTATCTTGTATATCAGCACAAATCATTTGCGCCTTCGCTACAGAATCTACTTGAACATAAATAGAATCTGTGTGTCCATAAACTACTTTCATTTATTCGTCCTCCGACATAGCGAGAAAGACATCTAAGGCATTAGGTAATTCTTCTATTATAATAGCCCTAATAGTATCTCTTAAGTTTATTTGTTCATCAAGAACTACATCTCCAACTCTCCAAGCGATAGACTTTTTTATGTTGTTAAATGCTTTTTTATCGTTAATAATAGCCTTCGCTATTTTTTGAGCATTATCTGTCATGTTATCACTTCTTAGAGTAAGTTAGTATAGGGAAATAGTGCGCTTCAAAACCATTATGTTTCTTATTTAGATATTCTTCAATTTCTAAAACTGCTTTCTTAACTTGCATGGCTTGTTCTAGTTCTTCGCTAACATCATCTAAGTCCGCTTCTAGTCCTTTGATTTTATATCTTAAGTCATTAACTTCAAGGGTTAATTTCTTTACTTGAGATTCTAGGCTCAAACTATCTACTACATTTTTTTCTTCATTATTCTTTTCTTCGTTATTCATATTATCACCGTTACTATAGTTATGATGGTTGCTATGTTTACGATATTTACCATCATCAATATCTTGTTACTTTTTGCTATCATAGCGAGCAATTCTTCTAATAATTGATTAGTTCTGTCCATCATCATTTTTATCTACTCCCTGTTCGATATCAATAATGACAGCATTACGCTTCAAATTATTCATCATTTGAAATATCTCTTCTACTTCTTGTAAAGTAATGTCCCATGTTTCTTCTGTATCATAATTTACTTTTACTGTTACATATTTAGTTTTCAAGTTACCACCCTATATCTATTGTCATTTATTTTTTCTACATTATCTAGTCTAGCGAGATACCATCCTATTGCCGAAACAGAACCTATGTATTGGCTTGTTCCGTATTTAGATACTATTTCTTCTAGTATTTTATTAGAAGAAAATATATCGTCTCTATCTCCGACTGCCTCTCTTATCCATCTTTTAAAAAAACTATTCACTCTTCTTCACCACACTTTCTATCATCTAATAAATCTAAAAAGGACTGATGCTCGCAAAATTTACAATCATATTTACCCTCAAACTCCGGCCTACATTTCATAGGGGTTTTGCATTTCATTTATTTTCCTCCTTTGGAACTAATGGAGTTGGCACACCATCTATTATAGACCAATGTTCAAATTCTTCATTTGGGTCAGGATTAATTACAGGGACTAAGTTAGAAAACTCTCTAAGAGAACATTTCATGCAATATCCGTTAATTATGCCTTTCATAATCCATGAAGGAGAGTCTTCGCCTATTGTCATGGGTTCTCCTATGATTCTAGTTTTGCAGTTTTTAACTCTACATTTTCTACCTTCTAGTTTCATACTTCCAACTCCTTTGCCTTAAATGCCGCTAATCTAATTGCTTCTCTAGCACTAGCAGTAATACTAGCGGCTAAAGTAACATTAGCCCAACTAAATCCTTGAAACGCAACAATGCCGTAAAAAGATGCCATCAGCCTCTTAACCGCCATTTGATTATTGTGCCATTTCATATACTCACCGTTTGGCTTCCCTCTAGCCTCTTTCATTTTGGCTTTATAATCATTCCTAAGTTCTTTCAGTTCTAATACTGCTTTTGGTAATAAGCCCATCTTATCAGTTTTAAAATAAACCATTTGTTCTTGAGTTGTTTCGCTAAAGTCTCTAGGTGTTAAGATATTAACTCCAAATGCTGTCGGTTCTTCACTAATAGTTTCCCAAGATATATTTCTTGCTATCATCATAGAAGGATATAGTCCCGCAAAATCAAAAGCGGCTACATTAAAATGTAGGCCATTTGTTTCTTCACTTAGCGGGTCGTAAATCATCGCCCCTTCATATTCCTGTCTTTTCTCTACTCTTTGTCCTGTTGGTGATTTCCACCACGCATTTCTCATAAAGTAAATACTACCCATATGGCTAGCATAAAAACAAGCATCAAACGGTGCTTTTAGTAGTCTTTGTAAAGAAACAATAGCATCGCTACAATAATTCTTTTCATCTAGTTCTACAATAAGTTCTACATCTTTTAGAGCATATTCAAGATAAGTTTCTATATCTTCTAACCAACCTCTACGGTAGAATTCATTTGTATCGCTAAACTTTTCAGAAACTAATTTCTTTTTATTAAGTGCTATTTGTCCAATATAATCAAGTGCTAAAGAAGGTAGCGTTCCCCTTTGAGAATCGTTCCATTGTCGCTCAAAGGCCAAGTCTAAATCGAGGGTTATGCGGCCTCCTATGGGCTGTTCTATTGGGGAGAATCCTTTGTCAGCATAAGCAAAACTGTAGCCTTTCTTGGTCTTTTTAACGCCCTTAATTGTGCCAATTGGAGACATTATGTTAGGGTTTAATCCTAAAGCACATGCCCTATCTAACAATTTAGGGACATCAGCAAAGTTTCCAAACCATGCAATCAACATATCGGGGTCTTTTACAACCATTGAAGTCATAAAGTTTTGAATCATATCTTTTTCATTATCAAATACTCTTTCTTTGTCATGAAAATAAATTCCACCTGTATTTATATGATTAGGAAACCACGCCCACTGATAATATTCTTTATCATAATTATCATATGCTACAATAGTAGTAATCTTATCATGGTGTTCTCCGCCTTGTTGCCATTCCATATCCCAATACCACTTTCTCAAATTATATTCAGGCATTTCATCAATACAATCAACTGCATATCTAAAATGAAACGGAACATCTGCTTCATAAGTTTTCTTGAACATATTTTTTGCTTTACTAATGTCAAAAGATGATTCTACTATTACTTTCTTTAGTTTATCTCCGTTTAGATTTACCCAATCCCCACGAACATACTCAAAGTCTCTAGTAATATATTTAGAGGCTTTATAGGATGGAGGCTCTCTAGAATCTTCGTCAACATAAAAATAAGGAGCAAACGAAACAGTCTTGTGTTCCTTTTTACCGTTTTCTCTCCATGAAAGATATATCTTATCTCCTTCATTTGTTCTGCTTACAATCATTTAATCACCACTAACGAAAGGTGCTTTCAATAATAATCTGTCATTTGAAACAATTAATAGTGGAAATTCGTCTTTCATGTATATGTTTAGCATTTGTCCTTTTTGAAAGAACTTGTGAATAGGGCTTGAAAATTCTAATGTTGCCCCTCCATCACCTGTTCTAAAAACTGGTGTAATTACTTCATCATATTTATTTGTAGCATTTTGTCTAGATGAAACTTCGAGTGTTCCTGCATATGGTTCTTCTTTTGATTTATTAAAATCAAATTTATACACACCTGTTTTTACAAGTTCACAAGTTTTGATTGCGTCATTTAACTGTTCTTGAGATATTGTAAATGCTACTTCAAACTTAGATTTACCAAAATTAAATAATACATTTGGATTAGGAGTATAATTAATATGAAGTAGCATATTCTTTAGCGTATCTAAAGCCTGTTCATTAGGATGATTTGTAATCAAAGGAACCGAAGCCTTCTTTCTACCACTAGATAGAGACATGAAATCATCAACATTTACAACTGTATTTTCTCCAAAAGAGGTTAGATAGGGAACAACCATACCGACATCAACAACACAAGAGCCGTCTTGCTCTCCTTCTACTGTTAGAGTAATCTTAACACAAAAGGTAGAGTTTCCATTCCATATCTGTAGATTATTTCCCGTTAAAGTTAAATTAGCATAATTACCTAAACTGCTATTACCAAAACCATTGTTGGTTGTGGATTTACCTTTTACTTGTATGCTTTCAATTGCTTCTTTTAGTATCTTACTGTCTACTGTAAATTTCATATTCCTCCCTCTCTTAATTCTTTGATTCCATTCCATTCTACTTTGCCGCTACCAACAACTAGAGTTTCCCAAGAAGTCCCAACTAAGGATGTATTTGTTTTACTACTCATAAGAGTCGCTTTGTATGCTACATCGCCTTTCTTTAGGATTCTTTTTGTGTTGATTATTTGGTGTAAGAAATCTCCCCAATTGTGCCAATTAGGTTTTGTTCCTATTACTTCACCTGTTGCGCCATAATCAGCCTTAGCGTGAGTAATGTAAATTTGGTCACAATTAAGATTCTTGCACATAGCCAATAAAGAATAAAATGGTGCGTTTCTTTTACCCCATTCAAACTTCATTTTTTGTGGCTTGCCAATCTTAGAACTTCCTGTAACATGAAGTGTGCAACAATCTAGCCATTTATCTACTCCATCAAATACAAACAAAACATCTTCTCCCTTTTCGATTTGTTCTTTTACAAACAAAACAAAATCTTCGGAGTTTGCTTCGGACTTTTGTATATCTAGTTCGCCATTTTGGTTTCTTACTTCAGGATTCCATAAAGTAATTCTGTCAGTCATTTCATGGTTTTGTCTCCATGTTGGTTCACAACCATCATCCCAATCTAAAACATAAATTTTCTTATCGGGAAAATCTAATGCTAATCCACTCTTGACTGTTTTAGGTTCTCCCCAAATACCGCATACTAGGCGACTATTTCTTTGTAGTCTACCTTCTGTTTGGGTTTTTAGTTTGTCTCTAAACGCCTCTACTCTTCTGTTATTTCCTGCTTTTTCTATCATTTCTTTATTTATATTATTTGTTAATCCCATATATATCACCTATACATTTTCCATAATTCTATTATTTCATCTATTTCTTCTTTGCTTTTTAGATACACCTTTATGTGTTTACCAATGGTGTGTAACTTAACCATTAAGTTATCACTAAATTCATCTTGAACCCAAGTGATAAATTGTATTGCCGACAAATCTGCAACTCTACTATTAGTTAGAATAAACCCATCTTTAATTCTAACATTTTCTATTATTTTTCTATCGAAATATAGCCTAGTAGTTGTAAAACTAGCACTAGATTTTAACCTATCTACTAGTTTAGTCTTGGCGTTTTTTCTCTTAAATTTGACCTTAAGTGTATGTAGTTTGTCTTTAGACATGATTTCTGTTACAAAATTGTCCTCTCTTTCGAAATGCATATCCACGGAATACAGTCCTTCACCCATCCCTTTCCAAGAGATATTTGTAACAGCATTAATATCTGTAATTGCTCTTTTTGTTTCTATAAAATTTTCTTCTTCTATCATATTTATTCCTCATAAGGATAGGCTTCGCACCTATTCGAGCGTCAATTTTTCCCACAAGTTCACACTTACACTTGCTGAAGAGGGCAACTAGTGCCTTTGGAAATCAAAACCAATCGAAATTAGATTCTACTGGTTGTGATACTTCTACTGCTGAACCGTGTTTTTCAGTGCAATAAAGCCCCGAAACATTTAGTGTAGCAGGTTGAGTGCCTTCATCATTAATTGATTGACTGGTTCTTCCAACAACTATAACTGTAGAACCTATGCCGAAATCTAATTCTAGATGTTCCGGAATCCAACAAGTAGTTGTTCCCGAATCACTTTCGTAATCTAATTCAGCATCTAAGTCTGTTAGATTAATGATTCTATTACCGTTGGAGGTCGGAGTCATATTCATATTACAAACTGTTCCGTCTGTAACAATAAATCTCTCCTTGACGGGTAGAGATTGCCTAACAATGTGTTCTTTATCCATATCAACCAATGGTATTAAATTGCTCTTGAAATGTTCTTTTAGACAATCTTCAAAACTAAAGTTTGTCATATCCCTATACAAATCACTATCCGGATTCATTTCATTATTTAGGCTTAGACTATTGACAGTTAAATCCTTAGCACCATAAATGTCTGTTCCGGCATCATTGGCAACACAAAGGAAATGCACCCATTCAAAAGTATTAGGAGCAAAATCAACTCCCGCCTGTCCTTTGTAAGAAAAGTAATATGGTTTCATTTCGCTATTAACTCCAATCGAACCAAAGAAAACACCGCTTCTTCTCATCAATTGTGCAGGTAGTGGCCTACCATAATTTGCATTCTTTTCACCGCTTAGGTAAGATTCTGTAGAATCAAGTGGAATATAGGTTCTACCATCTTCTAATGTTACTGCTCCTTCGGGAAGTTCCGGCATTACTTTTTCTCTATATTCACCGTTATGGTATCTAGATACAGTATATTTTCCTAATGCATTTTCTACAGCCACAGCAACAATACCTTTCTCTAAAGCATTATCTTCATTTCTTAGGTATTCTTCTTGTGCTTTCATTCTGTTCCATGCCATACTATCTCTAGGTGCGTCTAAAGAAACAAAGAATCCAAATGCCGCTTTATACCATGATTCACCTGAATCTTTGGTTTCTGTCGTCTCTTGGCTTCTTCTTGCATTAGCAACATAGTTTCGCCAAATACCCTTTGCGATAGGGTTGGTTGGCTCAATACCATTTTGTTCGCATACTTCCACGAACTTTGCTTCTGCTTCTTCAACGCTCATACCGATGTATTGTGCGCTCTTTGCTATTTCATTTTTCATATCTTCGTTCATATATTTTCACTCCTGTTTTTTTTGCTCCAATTCTATATATTTCCAACTAACCATGAGGCTAGCACTTTAGGGGTCATAGTAGTGGAACGCCATTCGCTTTCCCCTATAGTTCTAAGGAATTTAAATTTAGTAGTGCTGTCTAGTTCATCCATTTCGATTACAGCATCATGTAATCCTAAACATATTTCTTTCATTGAAAGTCCGTAATATATCATATCGTGAATATCCCCTAATGCACTAGTATTTCTTTGATTCATTTTCATTATCAATTTTTTGAAGTCATCTAGTGAAGCCGACACTTGTTTCTTAAGTGTCGTCCCACTTGACTTGGCGGCCTGTAATTCGGTTATCGCTCTCCTCATATCACCGTTCATAGCATATATAAAGGAGTCTAATTCTTCATCCGAAAACCTATCAATGTTCTCTTTTGATAAAATAGACTTTAAGACTTGTTTTACCGAATTATTGCTTAATGGCTTAAAATGATAATTAGCACATCTACTTTGTATAGGAAACACAATTTTATTTCTATTATTACAAGTAATAACAAAACGAATATTATTTGCATATCTTTCCATAATTCTTTTCAAAGCATTTTGTGCGTCTCCGGTCATTCCATCCATTTCATCTAATAGCATAATTTTGAAAGGGACACCGCCAATTGAACGGCTTTGTGCTACTTCTTTGATAGTAGTCCTAACCATTTCTAATCTTCTATCGTCGGAAGCATTTACTTCATAGAAGTTTTCTTTGAAACTATCTTTTAGTATTTCTTTTCCTAAGACTATTCCTGCTCCTGTTTTTCCGTTACCTGCATTACCATAAAGTAAAACATTAGGCATATTGTTTTCTTCTACCCATGTTTTAGCATCTAAAACAAAATGCTCCTGTCCGATAATGTGTTCTAATTTACTTGGTCTATATTTTTCTGTCCATAACATATTTATTCCTCTTCAAATTTAATTAATTCTTGTTGTATTGGTTTAAATTCCGGCATCAATAGTCCTCCTAACCAATAAAGAAAACCTGCCAAAAATAATAATACTATTATTTCAAATCCCATCATTTATTCCTCCAAATAGTTTGGTCTACTTGGTTACAAAATCCTGCCTTTTCATAATACATCCTAAGAAGCATTTGTAGTTGATTTGTAGATGGCATTCCTTTTTTAACGGGAGTTCCTCTTCTCGTTTTAGCATTCCAAAGATTATCTTTGATTTGCCCTGTAGTCAATTCCTTGTCCCTTAACATTTCTTTTATTCTCATATGCACCCATTTATTTTTCATAAAAATTCCTCTATGCTCATTTGTTTTACTTTTATTTTTTCTTTCTTTTTGGGCTTTTTCTTTTCTCCCAAATTAAGAAGTCTACATTCGCTATGCGATAGTTGCTTCTTGAAATGGTCTTTCAACATGTTATCTTTACATAGTTGTTGAAAGACTCTAATATCTTTCACTTTCAGTTTTCTAGATAAACTACGAAAGTTATCTTTGATTCTTTTATCTTCTTTTGCTTTATCCGTTCTAGGTTTTCCTCTAGGTATAACTGCTACACCGCCACCTTCATGACAATATGCTAACATTTCATAGAAATATCTTTTATGCCATCTTCTCTTTACAGTAGAGTCAATTAAAATTAATCTAGTCGGGTGTAATACTTGAACTAATAAATTAAGAATGCTGTAATCTTTCGGCTCATTGTAAAGAAGCAAATCCTTAATCTTGTCTCTATTTTTACTTTTCATAAAAGGATAGATTAGTTCAAACTCTCCCTTTTCCATAAGCATTGGAGGCTCACTATTTGGTGCTACTCTTTTTATTTCATTTTCTAAATGTTTAGTAGAACCTGCTAATTTTACTTGGCACATTGAATGAACCCATTTAACAGATTTTTTATTTATAGAGGTCAAAACCACTTGACCACGATACTGTCTTATGATATTTTTTATCATATCTTTTCGAGGCTTGTAATGTATATCTTCTATGATGATTCCCCTGTCCACCGGAAATGAACCTAAATCAAAATCTATTTCATCACTACCATAGAAAATAATAGGGTCATTCACAAATGTTTTTGCTTTTGTTGTCTTTCCTGTTCCTGTTTTTCCTACTACTAATATTGCTCTTTTCTTATTTATATTTTTCAAACCCATTATAAAACTCCCTTTATTTTCATTATTGTTTCTAACCCGTCTAATCGTTTATGCTTGCCTTCTATTATGATTTTTAGTGCTTGTTTAAAACCCTCTAACTTATCGTTAGCATCAGGCAAGTCTGGAATTAATGCAATTGTGTTAATTATGTTATTTAATCCAGTTATTTTCATTATAGGTCTTGGGCTTTTACTGGATTCTTTTTCTTTTATGTTACACTCTACTAAGTGTTGTTTTAAAGAGCGACTAATTGCCTCTAAGAAACTCATGTTTCCTCTTATTATTATTTTAGGACTTATCCTATATCCTATGGAAAATCTATTGTTCTTTTGGATAGAAACAGAAAAATTACCTTTGCTCAATAGAATTCCTACTATCATATCTTTACTATACATGACTATCACACAAATGATATCCCAAATATTCGTTCTTAAACCTCAAGTAATCTAATCCGTCCGAAACTAATTTCTTGATAGTATCTTCTATCATTAGAACTTCTCCACCGAAAACAAAAGACACGCTCGTTCCTTGAAACGCTTTCATAGCGACTGCCTTTTCTTCATCAATTTCATCTGTTACAATCAACATCGGACAGGGATAATTTTGTTTATCCTTTAGCAATTGAAACATCACTCCTCTCATTAACATATTAACATCCTCCTCTTTTATTATTCCATAAACTATGAAGTTGAAACTAGTAGCATTACCATACATATCTATCCATTCAATGATAGTTTCATCATCATACATGGCTATTACTCCTTGAAATAAACTTCATTGTCTTTCCAATATCCTTCGGGTAGATTATTTGTTTCTAGCCAAAAAAGGTCTGCGGCTGTTATTCGTTTCTTTCCACGACTTATAGCATTTTTCTCACCGTTTGCTATTAGATTAGCAACTGCGGTATCTACCCATTCTACTAAAAATCGCTTCGCTGTATTTGATACTGTCATGTCAGTGCTTTCTTTTACAATCTTAGATATGTTTATTCTAGTTGCCATTCTTTTCTTTTTTGGCTGTTCCGGAATAATCAATTCATTGTCTTTGATGTAAGGGCATAGTTCTCTTTTATGGACTAAGCCTCTACCTTTGTCATGTAATATGTTCTTTAGATAAACATTATTATCACTATCTATTCTAATACAACGGTATGTCGTTGTGCCTATTATTGTCATATCTCCTACTTCTATCATTCTAATGCCTCCACATCTTGTAGAGTATTAATATCAGCAACAAACTTATCGTCTCTAATTCTAATACATCTTGGGAATCTTAATCCTAAGTTATTGTTCTCATCTCTAGAAACTAAATCAGCAGTAACTTCTAGAATGACTTTTGGTGCTAACTCAAATGTTTTATTTTCAAATGAAATAACATTTCTTCTTAGTGTATTTGTTAGTTTGATTAAATCTTCATCACTAAAGCCGGAACCAACACTACCAACTGAAACAAATTCAGTATCATTCTTAACTGCTATCTCAAATGTTCCAAATACATTTGACCTATTACCTTGGCCATATTTAGCCTTAACAATTACGACATCGAGATTTATTCTAGGTGGCTTATACTTAGCCCATCCAATACTTCGCTTTCCTGCTTCATAAGGTGACGATGAATCTTTAACTATGATGCCTTCAAATCCATCATTAATTGCTTGGTTATAGAAGGCTAATGTGTCACCATCTTCGGCCATTCTGTGTGCTTGGTCGGGTAAGCGTTTAATGAACTCTAATCTATGCCAATAAGGAAAATCCATGACAGTGACACCATCATATTTCAAACAATCAAACATGACCCACTTAACCTTGACCTTTTCTCTTGCTTCTGCATGGTCTTTAGAATGAACTCTTGTTCCCATTAGTTTATGTTCAGCAGGTGAACCATCATCCTTAATTGGATATATTTCACCATCCATGATACAATCTACTATTTCATACTCTCTAACTCGTTCTACAACATCTTGGAATTGTTCTGTAACAATAGAACCCTTACGATTAAAGATAATTACATTATCTCCTTGCTTGTGTATTTGGTATCTATTACCATCATACTTGTAATCTACAATTCTATTTGTAGGCCACATATCCATAGGAACTTCTTTGGCCAACATTGGCTTTACGAATTTACCGTGTGTTAAATTGCATGGCGGGTCTTTCGACTGATTATAATGATATATTACAACATCTAAACTATTAAAATTCAAATGTTTCTTAACTTCCTTTACAGGTTTATTGTAATGCTTGGCCAGTATTTTAGTTACTATTCCTTCATTAATGCCGTTTCTAGGTTTCCTAATCCAATATCTAACAAACCATTGTCTAGCATTAGCAGACATATTTGGTAATATTTCCTCTAATAGTTTAAAACAATTAGAATCAATAGTTCCAGTGTCCATTATTAATAAATCATAAACCTGTTTTAGAGAATAGTGTTTCTTACATTCTGCTGAAGGTTCTAAATAATAAATAGCCGAACCTAAACAATTATGTGCGGCATAAAGACCATCAATTTCGCTTTCAAAGACTTGAAAGATTTTTGCTAGCCATTTCTTTGCCCTAGACAAACCAATATTATTGGTCGGCAAATTATCCTTATCTAGAATAGGTAATACTCTATTGGTCATTAACTCGGAGTTTCTCAAACTTCTAATTATTCCATTTATTTGTTGTGTCTGTGCGATAGAATCATTTGATTCTAGCATCCTGCTCATTATTTCCCATGTCATCTATAATCACTTCCATATTTTTATTTAATTTGATAACTACTTCTTTTAGAAGGCTAGATATCTTACCTTCATGTTTATCCGAGTATGTCCACATAGCGTTTGCTAAGTAAATCCATTCACTCTTCTTCATTAGATTCACCATCTAAATTGACTAGTAATCTAAGAAAATTTCCTATTAGTTGCTCTACAACTTGGACTTCTTCTACTTTATTTTGTTCAGCAAATCTATGTAACATATGAATCATAGTTGCTTGAGTAATGGCAGGAGCAAGTCTTGCTAAATCGTTACTAGTATATATTTCCCAATAACAAACAAAAGACGCTCTAACCAAATAATTACCACCGGAGACTTCTCCATACGCTTGATTAAAAGCATCTAGTGCAATATCCTCCCCTTTTAGGGTCTTTTTTACTTTCTTAGCCCACTCATGAAATTTCTTATCATTAGTAGTAATCAAAAACAATTTATTCATTTGACTCACCATCCATGAATTCTCTCATGGCTTGGTAAAACTTACCATAACATAATTCTACATGATTAGGTTGAACTCTACAACCTCTACCGCCACCCGCAGGTATTGTCATTTCTTGCTCTACAAACTTAGCAAATAAATCTACTATCTTACTTGAGCAAGTAATAAATTTAGGTAATGCACCTTGTCCATACTGTCTTTCTTTGTTTGCTTTGCGAACACTTTTCTTTGCTTGCACTTCACTTATTCTTTTATGTATCTCTCTTTCTGTCATTCTAATTCCTCTTTTAATATCTGTAATAGTAATTTTGCTTCATCTCTATTTAGACGAAGACCTCTTATTGAGGGTTTATCGTTTTCATGTTGTCTTATGTCTATTACATCGTAGACTGTCCATCTACCCTTTTTAACAACATATTCTATCTTTTCATTTCTAATAATAGAACCTATTTTTTCTAATGTCAATTCATCCACCCCTGTTTGAATTTATCTAATTCACTTCTAGACTTGAAGTATCTTGGGGATTCTAAAGTATCTAATCTATTTACTACCCAACATGCCCCACCTAAAGAAGATACTTGGACTATCTCATATTGGCCTTCATTAACAACGATTACTTCTTGTGTGTTAATCTCCGGAACTAAGCCATACATCCTAGTTATTTCACCCGCTATGTCGTGTATATTTTCTACAACATATTTGACAATATGCGCCCTTTGAATTGGTATTTTGGGTGCTACATCTATTTTCAATACTCCTGTCATTTTACAGACATGGCATTTATGCCCTTCACAAATAGGACATTTTATTTGTGCTTTGTGTGGTGCAGGTAATGTTACTGTTACGGCTTTCTTCTTCAATCTTCATCACCCAATTCTTCATCTATAATTTGTTTAGCAACTCTATGTGCTTGTTTTAAGGTGCTACAATAACCATGATGTATTATGCTAAAAGATGCTTCATCTCCTTCATAAAATAATATCTTTAGAAAAGGTTTGCTAACTTTATTTTCTGCCGATATTTCATATGTTATTCCTCTATATTCCCCTTGCCAATCGTCCGGTGTTATCATTTCTTTTCACTCTCTAAACAGTATTTACATTTTCCAAATCTTCTAGCATAATAATATTGCATTTTTCTCCAACATTTTGGACATTTCAATTTTATTCCTCCAATAATACTGCTACTTCTGTGGTATAGAACAGTTGAGCAATAGACATAGCCGCTAAGAAACTATTTTTGGTTACTTTAACAGGGTCATAAACTCCTGCCATCGCTAGATTTTCTACTCTATCCGTTAGAGCGTTAAATCCTGTTTCACCTTTCCATTCTTCTATTCCTACTGGATGATGGCCACTATTGTAGTGTAGTTGTTTACAGGGCTGTAATAGAGATTGGTAAAACCAATGCGGTATCTTTTCTTTGAATTCATTTGCGAAGTTTACAAATGGCATACCGCCACCTACAACAATACCTTCTTCTAAAGCCGCTTTAGTAGCATTAAGGGCATCATCTAATCTTTCTTTCTTTTCTCTCATTTCAATGGAAGAGGAGGCACCAACTTGAATAGTTGCTACACCGCCCTTTAATCTAGCAATTCTTGCTTTGATTCTAGCGGCATCATGCCCTTTCATTTCTTCCAATGCTCCTTTTAGAGATTTTATTCTTTCATCGGTTTCTCCGTCTCCGCCAATAAAGGTAGTAGTCTCTTTAGTAATTATTACCTTACTACAGGTTCCTAAATCTAATTCAGTGAATGAAGCGGGGTCGTCCTTACTTTCATGATTAAAGACTCTACCACCAATTAAAGATTTGATATCTCCTAATTCATCTATTTGAGCATCTCCAAAATTAGGGGCTAATACTACAGCGCATTGAACAGTTTGATTAATTAGATTCATTATGAGATTATTCAGTGCTGAACCTTCCATACCTTTGCATATAATAATAAGAGGCTTAGATTTGGCAGATGAATATTCTAAAAGAGGAATAATATCCTTAAAGTTTCTAAAAGGAATATTTGACATAAATATCAGCGGGTCGTTAAATTCTACTTTACCCGAATCAGTATTACACATCAAATGACTTAGATAGCCTTCTGTTATTTCCATACCTTCTCTTATAACTAAATTAGTTTGATAATTATTTGATTCTTCTACTGTAACTATTCCATCTCTACCAACTTCATTTAATGCTTCCTGAATCAATTTACCCATTTCAGCGTCGTTATTAGCCGCTATTGTAGCAACATTCAAGATGTCTTCATTCTCTATTTTTGTAGAAATAGCATCAAAATAATCTATTGCTTCTTTCTTTAAGAATTCTATAAGAAGATTGAATTCATGCGGTTTTAGTTCATCATCTACAGGCATGTTTTGACATAATGCTTGAGCCAAAATACAGGCAGTAGTAGTCCCATCCCCACTCCCCTCTTGTGCTTTACTTGCTAAGTTTTGAACTAGTTGTATTCCCATTTGAACATAAGGGTCATCACTAGAAATATGTTTAGTTATGGTTACACCATCATTGATTATTACAGGAGGATTTCCTTGTAAAATAACAGTTTTGGCTTGTGGCCCTAAAGTGGGTTTTACAGTATCGGCCACTAAATTAATTCCTTCTAGTAATTTCTGTTTAACTTCTTCTCCATTTAATATCATTCTTCCACCAACCTTGTTTGTATTCCTCTCCACAAATCATAGGCTTGTTTCTTTTCGGGAATTGTATCCAATAGTGTTTTTATCACCATTAACAAAAACTCTAGTTCACCAATTAAAAGCCTATCATCTATTTCCTCTCTAAACAAATCTCCATTTTCCGTTACATCAATCATTCTTAACAAAATATCTTCGTATAATTCTATATCATTCATTCAATCACTCCCATGATAAATCTACTATCAATAAATATCATATCTTCATGTTCGTGAAACTTTTGATTTATGTCAAATAATACTTGCTTATCTATCAAATCAGGTTTAGATGGACAGGATAAACAAACCCCTACTCCGTCGTTTTTTATTTGAATTCCACTACTTGTTATTGTATTCTCGATTTGAATACATGCATAATCTCCAACCGCTTTCATTCTTCTTCACCTTCATATTGTCTTTGTTGTTGAACTCTAAAAGTCTCCATTCCGTTATTATCTACCCATCTAATTAGTAAATCATTTGGCTTAGTATTAATCCAATGTCCGTAGTGGTCTACACCACCTAATACATAGGCTTCTTTCATTAGAGAATGCCAATTATTTACAGTATGCCAGTCTATACCGCTAAAATAAGCACTACCAAAAGGATGAGTATGAATCCAACACTTAATAGGTAATTTTAATCCTACTGGTGGCTTCATTCCAAATTCAACAAAGCCCGCTGAACCCGTGGTGACATATATCTTACCGCTACCGTCTAATACAACTTGAACTTCTAATTTAGGTAGGATTTCTGTTGAAGCATGCCATATAGCATTGAAGAAAGCCCTACTCTTTATTACTATTTCAGCGCATCTAATATCGGTTAAGTCCTCTCCATAATCAGTTTCAAACCCACTCCAAACCGTTTCCATTTCCGATTTAAATGTATCATGAATATACTTTTCAGCATTTTCTCGTAAGTAATTTAATTCGGACTGGTCATCATCATCACTGTTTATTTCATCAAAATATTTATCTTTCATTCTTCCCATTTTATTCACCTCTTAATCTGTTTAATTTGTTTTGTAGTCTGCTTATTTTCATCGCCAACCTTCTTTGTTTTCTAGTATAGTCTTCATTTCTTATGTTATCTACTCTCTTCATGAGTTTTACTTTCTTAGAAGCCTCTAACAATAATTCTACTCCTTCTTCGGAGTCATCATCAAATAGTTTTTCCAATCTACCTGCTATTGTTTTATAGGAGGCATCATATCTTTCTCTTGCTTCTTCTATACTTAGTTCATAAAAATTAACTAACAAATCCATTTCTTTTTCTCTTGTCCATTTCTTACTCATAGGTTCACCACCATATATTCTTGCACTTCTTCTTCATTAAACCATCTTTGAATCCATTGTGCGCCCAAACCTGCAATAGCGACTTGCATAAAATGCACTCCTTTGTTTGAACCATCCCATGAATCTCCTTGACAACTAAATGAACCGTCTTTACCCGCTAAAAGCATATCATACATCTTTGGGTCTGCTTTATGCGACACAAGTGCGGCATTTCTACCTTGCGCTCTAAGGTCAAGCCATTTAACGGTTGTGTTGTATAAAGTTCTTCTAACTGATAAGTTATCTACACAGCAAATAACTAAATCATATCCTTGCATTTGTTTTTCTGTTAGAATAGGATAAACAGATGCTTCGTGTAGTGAATAGTGGTCTTTCATTACCAGTGCTTTATTATTCCCAACATCAGTTACTTGAAAATTTTGATATGGTAGATTTTTTGTTTCTACCTTATCGGGGTCTGCCACCGTTATGTCATACAATTCTACTTTATCTAAAAGCGGTATCAAGAAACTTCCAATACCACCTGCTCCAATCACTAATACTTTTCTTTTCATATTTATTCACCTCTACTAATTATTCCTTTATCTAACAACTCTTGGTAGTTATCCATCCAATTGCCTAGAATTTTTATTGCTTCTCTTCGGCCTAAACCGAACTCTTCTCTCAAATATGGAGTAGCACCAAACATATTGGTTACTCCGCTTTGTCTTAATTCTTCTAAATATACATAATATTCAGTCCATTCTTCTTTTATCATTCTTAATCACCATTGTTATTTTCTTTCCTTTTATTTGTTTTACATTATCTTTTCCTACTAGATTTAGTATTGCCTTCGTTTGCCTCCAAATGACCCATTCGGAAAACTTCGTTCTTTTAGATATTATTTGTTTTGTTATGTCTCTTCTAACATTACAGTTAGCCGCTATCCACGCAATACAGGCGTAATAGGAACGCCCTTTGTTAAAATCGCTATTCACAACAATGCTTTCAAAGTGTTCTAAAACTTCATAACACTGTTTATTGAAAAGAGAACCTGCATTAATCTTCAATAATACTTGTTCTAATTGATATTGAGGATTGATAGGTTTTCTGCTAACTACATTTCTATTGAGTTGATTCATCTTTCTCAATAGTCTTTTGACTGTTTTTGTTCTAGCATTAAATTCGCTATTTACATCAGCCAACAAATGAGGAGTTCCGTTCTCTTTCAAAACATAGTAAACTACTGCGGTTGCTCTAGCCTCATACTGTGTTCTACCAAATACTGCTTTTCTATTACAGTATAAATAAAATTCCTCAACTCTATCTTTTAGGGGGGAGTTGGGCTGTATAGCACTTAGCACCATATTACAGTGAATTAATCCCTGTATGATGCTTTTAGAATAAATAGAACGATTGTTTAGTCTATTTAATTTGTTAGGAGCGTTTATAGAACCCAAGTTATTATCTATAGAATGCCTTACCTCTCCGCTACTATCTAAAATATGAACAGTCTGTTCAAATATTTCTGTAACTAAAACAAGTCCACAATCTAAACAAGTATGTTCTCCTAATCTCTCATCAAATTCACTCGGACTGTCTTTCCCGCAATTCTCGCAATACATTTTCATCCACTCTTATATTTTCATTATTATTTACAACATAACTTTTGATTGTGTTTACTATTTTCATAGTGTGAGTATCATTCATTAGGGCTAATGCTCTAGTAGCATATTGGTCGCCTAATGGAGAACCTTGTGCCATATTATCTATACATATCGGCCCTTTCCATTGTAATACATTTTTATCATCTTTTACTACCTCTTGAAGCAAGAATGTTGAAACCATTTGTCTGCCGTTTGTTCTGCTATAATCACCTTTACCACGATAAGAAAGCCTCCAATCAAATTGTTTACCTTTTACAACTAAATCTCTCAAGACTCCATCATCATCAAAGAAAGGAATCAATCTGTCTTTATGTTGTTTTAACATATCATCTACTAACTGCATGGCTCTTTTTTCTACAATATCGCCCATTCTATTTTGTTTTAGAAACGCAATCATTACTTTCAGTTCCGATGCTGACGGCTCTTTGCCAACTAAGCGAGAATAAAGTTTCTTAGGAGAAAGGCGTTTCCATTTTTTACCTCTCTCTTTTTTGTGAAGATAAAACCCACAATATGCTGAGACATCTTTTATTTTCATAGAACCCCATACACCGTCGCTGATTTCTACCGCTACTTCTGTATCGCTTATTTGTTCACAATTTAGTCGAACTTCTATTTTAGAAAAATCTTCATAGAAATGGAATGGCATTCTGTTTTCTAGACAATATCTAACATCTTCGGGTAAATTCATAGTAGAATAAACACTAAGCATTAGTTTTTCAGGGTCTTCTTCAAAACAAGATTTGTAAGTAACTCTTGCTAAGACAGAAGCAATTGTAGAAAGGCTAGCATATTGCCCTTGTAGTTTTAATCTACTGCCACTTCTACCAACTAGTATGGGGCAAGTTTTTATCATAAACATTACATTAAACTCTCCACTTCTAGGAAAGTAATTTCTCCTAGATGATAGAATATCTTTCCATAATTTTACGATACCTGCATGAACAGGGTCTTTATGAGACATATCATATACGACATGCCTGCGACTGGGTAAGTAAACTCCTTGTTCATCATTACAGGTGACAGTTGTTGTATAGTATTCATTACTGTCATTTGGTTTTTTAATTTGTATTTCCATTTTTTGCATATTATCACATCATGTATATTTTATTATTATCTTTATCACATTCTTCATGTATTTCTTTTGCTATATCTTGTGCGGTCATTAACTGGCCTCCACAAACTCTACAGCGTGTTGCCACTGTTTTGTTCTTTCTTTTGTTAAGAACATATTTCGGGTCTTTCTCTTTTATCATCTAAATCACTCATTTTATTTACCATGTCTTTTTTTAATTTACAGACATTACAGTTATAATTATCACAATTTGCATCATGATATCTTAAAGCATCTCTATAATGAGTTAGTTTCTCATCAAGATATGCATTGAATCCGATATTTACGGCTTCGGGTATTTCCCAAAGACATAAATGTAAGGCGTTACGCCAAAAATAATATTTATCTTTATTAGTCATCCATCTATTCGATGAAATATATTCTCTCGCATCATTAATTTTAATAAGAGAATCGGTGGATAAATTTTTAGAAAAAACTAAAATCGTCGTCAAAAACTCTTGATACGATTCAAAATCTTTCAAAATATCACCTAAAAAGGTGGGGGAGGACTATTAATAGGAGAAAACAATCCTCCCCCGTGGGGTATGAAGTATATTGAATAGTATTATTCGCATCCTCCAACAATAGCAGGAGTTAAGTCTACTGCTTGGACTTCATCCCAATTAACATTAGAAATTTCTTCTCTTGCTACCATTTCCCCATCAATAAAACACCAATGGGTTGGGTGTGTGTCAATCTGTTCGATAATGCTTTCACTGCTCAACATTACTTCTGTATGCCCTGTTTCATTCATAATTCTTAATCTTATCATATTATCACTTTTCCGTTTTATTTATTCATTCTTCATACCTTATTTAAAGGAGTCTATTCTAGACCATCGTATTCATCATTTTCTAACAAAAGGCCGAGCATAAATGCTCCTGTTCCTATTGCTATAGTTCCTATTACTACTTTTTCTAATATTTTTCCTATCATTTTATTCACTCTTCCATCTTTTCAAATGCTCTTTGTTCTACCAAATATGAGGTTAATATTGAATCCAATTTGTCTTGGAGACTTTCAATAATACCTGCTATCACTTTCCTATGTAAACTAATCCAAATCTTGTGATAAATATTCAACACCACTTTGGGGTTGTCATTCTCACTTTGGGTTATTACAATAGGGGGCATTTCTTCTGTGTTTATAATTCTAAACTCTACTTGTGTTTTTTCTTCTATCATATTATCACTTCTTTATTCCATTTACTGTTGTTTCTGCAAGCACTAGAAGATTCATTGTGTCTTTTCCTTGTGCTATACTATCTAATCTTTGTAGGCTCTCTTGGCCTTCCATATCCATCGAATTGACTAGTAGTTGTGCTACTATTTGTGCCAATTTCTGCGGACTAGTTTTCGAAAGTAGCAGTTGTATATCATATGCTATTGATTCTCGATAATGTTCATCTAGCATACACTCTACACATTCTACCCATTCCATAATTTCTAATCTGTGGTTTGGCTGTTTGTAAAAACCTGCACCATTACATATTTTACATTCTTTCATTTTTATTCCTCCTCACAACTACAGCCTTCTACATATGCACAACCGCAGTCTAATTCACATTCACATTCACTAGCATAACAGCCACAATCCAATTTAGGGTCTAAATGCTCATCTAATGAAGCCCAACACATATTGTCGGGGTAATTACTCATTTGATTCACCTGCCTTATTTTCTGCTTCGGTAAAACAACCGTAGCAATAGTGTCTGTTTTTACTAATTACTTTATCACAATTTATACATCTATATCTTATTTTCATTTTTATTCCTCCATTAATACTTTAGGAAACTTAGGATTAGTAGCATTATAAGCCCTAATACCAATATTATATCTTACCGCTATGTGATTTTTAGGCCACCATTCCGGTCTTTTACCTGTTGGCCATTCAGCAAATTTCCATTTTCCCTCTAGGTAATAATGCCTATAGGAATCAATTACATAATCCCAACAATGTTCCCCATATGTGTTTGGTATTCTATATTCATCAAACATAGCAATAAGAGGCGGAGTTGCTAGAAATTCAGTTGCATCAAAGTCCATTGGAGTCTGTAACATTCTACTAAATGAGCCATGTTCTTTACCATATCTTTCAGTAAATTCCTCACAAAGAGCCATGCCATGATTATACAACCATAGTGTATTGTGAACATTCTGTCTAGCCCAAATAGTGCTAGGATGATTCAACATAGCAGGTTTCATTAGAATAGAATTTTCTTCTGTATGATATTCTTTGAGTCTTCTAAGACTCGGTTCATAGCCATATCTATCAACAAATTCATTGAATAGAGCATTTGTGTGTAGCATTTGACAAGTTTCAGTTGGCATTTTTACTACATGCTTGTTTATCATTTGTTTTGCTGATTCTACAGGACATCTTGATAGTGCAAATATATTCATATTTCCATCCTCCTTAGAGAGATTTCATACGCTTTATAGTGCTTAACGCCCTTAGTAATCAATTCCTTACATATTTTTATTCTTCTTTGTTCTTGGATGTAATCTCGATTCAAATACCCCGACTTGTATTGTCGGTGGTTTTCTTTCGGGATTATATCTTTCATATACTTCTTCATAACATTCACCACATATTTTTATTAATATTTTATTTTCAATTTCTACTAATTCCATTGTTTGAAATTCAACTAACATATGGAACTTTGCGCCTAAACCGCAAATATCGCACTTAGGACTTTTTACTTTTTTTTCCGTGACAAAGAACCGTTTAATCCAGTCAATTATCATAGGAATGCCTCTCACTATTAGGATATTTATGTTTATTAATCAAATAACCTGCCTGTCCTTTAGTGAGGTTTTCTATAGAGCCTACATAACCTAAACTATCTAAAAGATTTATTTGTTTTGGCGTAGCGGGTGCGAGAACACCTTTTAGACTGTTCATTTGATTTGGGGTCAGTCCTTTACCTTGAATCATTTGTTTTTTGATATCTGCTAAAAACTCAAAAGTCCAATCATTATGAGCATGGGTTTCATCAAAGATAGGTATTCCATAATATCCACAAGCATCTTCAAAATCTTCACTCTTCAAAGCATACATTTCTTTTCTTTCTTTTAGTAAAGCGGCTTCTCTTTCCTGTCTAAGTCTTTCTTGATTAGCACGATATTCTGCTCTTACTCTTTGGCGTTCTTCTTCTGCCAATCTTCTCTTTTCTACATTTTCCGGTAGATTCCAAATTCTTTGTTCTTCTGCTTCTCTAGCCCTTCTTGCTTCTTCTCTAGCCCTTCTTTCTTCTTGTTGGATTCTTATTCTTTCTTCATAGGCTTCTTCTGCTAACTTCTTTTCAAGTTTAATTGCTTCTAGTTGTTTAATTAGAGGGTCGGATTTGATAAAGAATAAAGCCAAATCTTGCATCAATCTATCATTAGGATAACCTCTTGTTCTAAATTGTGCTTTTGGATTGTTTTCGCTATTCCAACGCCAAACAATAGAAGCCATTTTGTAATCAGCATCACCATAACTTCCTTCTGCTCTTTTCCTTAGTTCTCTATTTTCTTCAAACATTCTTAGTCTTGAATTATACCATCTAGATTTAACTCTAGCATTAAACCAAACATCAATTTCTTTGACCTTTTCAAACATCATATCAAAAGAAGTTCCATTTTCTTTCCACCATGCTTCAGCCTTCATAGAACCGACTCTTTTCTTTTTCCAATCTTCAACTTCTTGTTCAGTGATTGAAGAAATATCAATTCCTTTTTCCTGTGCAATCTGTCTCATAATTAGATAAGAGTTGATGTGGTCACTACCAACACATTCTCTTACACCATTCGTAGTGTTTAGAATCTCAAAATGATAAACGATATTGTGGCCACAAAGACATTTGCCTTGATGGTTTGTGTTAGCGACCCAATCGGGTATTTCGCCATTACCAACCCACCAAACATTACCTGTTGCTAACCATTCATCTTTTGCTTCTTCATAATTATCTGCTGTAGATAGATGCACCATGTTTCTCATTAGTGCTTTATCCCAGTGTCCATTTCCTAGTTCTCTCATTTTAATCACCATTATTTTTACTTTTTATTGAATAGGTGAGGGATTCAGCCACGGTTAGATAATTATGAAAGAGTGGTGAGAACTAACCGTAAATTTACTTCTGTGAGTCGCCATTGGCTGATATATCCCTCATGAATAGTTCGTATCATTTACCTCTATAGAGATTAATTATTTCATAACTTTGTTGTTTGCATGTTTGTTTGTGCAAACCTCAACCACTTGATACAACCTACCCTGCCGCATCCGTATATAAGGGTGGACACAGGGTCATCGAGCATCTATAGAGTTAAATGAGAATCATCTAAAGTATATGCCGTAAATAATCCAAGCACTTACACTTACGATAATTGTTCCCCAAAACAGCCTTAGCCTAACATTGTTCGGAGGGTTACATTTCTTCGCTAAACAATAAGTGTTAGTCAATATTTTTCCCTTGTGGATGTAACTTTCCATTAGAAAATTACTGCCTTCCGGTATATCTACACCGCATTTTTGGCATATTTCGTCTTTTTCTGCTTTGATATATACTTCTTCTACTAATCTCATAATATCACCTTACCGTGTGTGAGATACCGGAACACAAAGAAGAAAACACAAGCCGAGCATTATGTTCCGATATCCCACTAGTTAATAGTGTGAGCGCACTATTCTGTCGCAGTTAGTAGAGAGTCATAGTTTCCATCCCAGTCTCCGTCTTTATATCTTTTAGCAAGAGCATTTCTCATTCTTTTGCCAACAATATGGGCGTATTCTTCTCCATTAGCATAATTTCCTCCACCGGACTTAATGTGTTTGCGGAGAACTTTTGCCATTATTGGATGTGAATTGTAATAATTAAGTGACTCTATTTCTATAATAGAAACTGCCTTGTCAATAGATACTCTAACTGTAGCAGGGACACCGGATTTTTGTCCTCTCTTAAATGGAGTTCCATCTCTTCCTTTCAATAGAGCCTTCAATGCACCCTTTGCCGCTACTCTTTCATTGGGGTTATTATCTCCTATCTTTAAATTAAGTTGAATTATCTGCCTCAACCCATCATTCAATGTTGGGTCTGCTTTCAAATATTCATTCACTTCTATTACCATACTTCGCCATTCGACTTCATCTATCATGTATTAACCATAAATCATTTCATATTTAAAGGAGTCTAATTAATTTGATTTTACTCAAGCATTGATATATTAGATATTAATCTTCATAATCGAATCGCCTGTCAAACGACCCCCTGACATTCTCATGAGTTATCTCATGATGAGACAATGACATATGCAACATAACCATGAAGAAACTACTCTAAACCTGCACTTTCGGGTTGTCTCATCTCGTCTCATCAAATCTCAATATATCTCTCATAGGGTATTTTTCACTCACTCTCTCTCATCATCATTATTATTATGAGATAATGAGATAATGAGATAGTATGATATAATATAATACATATGTTACACAACCCTCTAGTTTCTTCTCTTCATTGTCTCATCTCACTTCTTCAACTCATGAGACGACTCGAAGGTTCTATTCTATTATATTAATATATTAATATTCATTAGGTCAATTGGAAAAGAGTCATAGAATAAGTGTTTGTAGTGGGTTATGTAAAACCGCATCTATTTATGTTTGATTGATAGTATTGTAATAATGATTTGTTGCACTTTTACAACCATATGGTCATGAAGACTTTGAATTGAGTGACCCTAGAGCCACCCTATTTTTTTACTTGTTAGGTCAAGCGGAGGATGTGAGATTACCCAAATAAATTGTCTAATATTGTTCGTTTCCTTCCTAGTGGTTTTACACTGGGTCTTTCATAGCATGTTACGCATATATCTTTGAAATCAGTCAAAGGGTTTGCTGTATTTCTGTATTTTTCGGTATATATTCGAATGTGTGGTTGCCGACCCGAATAACCACCTTTGAATTTGTCGCATTCATAGCATCTTTTTGTGTCTAACTCTTCTTCCCATTGAATTTCATCTTCTCTAGTCAATCACTCACCGTTCCATATTTGTTCAACTAATATCATGCTTGCCTGTTGTGCTATTTCGTCTTGGTCGCCAATAAAATGACTAACTAAATCTTCGACACTACAAACTTCTATTGTTACTTCTTGGTCTTTTTCTTCATTGTAAAATGTGACCCATACTTCTTCCATTCCTTCTAATAATTGTGTTGCTTTCCACATGATTAATCTAAATCAATACTAAATTAGGGTAAGCCATCAAAGACTGCCTTACCATATGGAGGGGTCTTTGAACAGGTTGTATAACTTCTCCCCATATATTCCAATTGAGGAGATAGAGTCATGACAGGAGAGAACAAGATAACCTTGCATGTATGCCGAACAGGAGAGAAAGAACAATACTATACTTTGTATGAAGAGGGAATAGTCTACAGCACCTATTCCACCGCTAGATTTTGTAACTATGTTCAAAATCTATCATTCAAAAAAGATGTAGCACTAGCGAAGGCACAAGTCCAAGCCGCACTACATACCACACATGGATTTTTTGAAAACATTGAGATTGAATACCATGAATCACCTAGAATGATTTACACTACTATGGAAGCATTTGGCGCAGTATTCAAGACATCAAAAAGTGGAACTACTATGTGGGCTAATGCTACACCGGAGTTTTGGGAAAACTGGAAAACAGACAAAATGGCAATCAAAAATGCTGGATTTTGGGTCAAGAAAATGAATTACAGTTGGTTAGTCTTTTGCCGCAACGATGCAGAATACGATTATTCGTGATTCTGCTGAACAAAAAAGGTGGCTTCGGCCATCTTTCCCTGCGGGGTTTTGTGACAGCAAAGCGCACAACCATATGGTTGCGTGTCTTTGTTCGCAACCTTATTTCCGCATATAGCAGATTATATTGACTTCAAGGGCTAAACTGGAGTCACACCAATCTAAAGAGGTGAAAATTATGAAGCAAGCAAACTGGATAATGAATACAAATAAAGTCAGGACTTGGGCTGAATCTCAAGAGCCATGTGACGAGATACAGGCAATTATGCTATCTCTAACACTAGGCGATAACGCACAAAGCGATGAACTAAGAAGCACATATTGGACCGCTATTCGTTCAATTGGTTCTACTAAAGATGGTTTTCCGACTGCCCGTCGTGGCCGAGAAAGCAATCTAACAGAAGAACAACAGATGACCGTGGACAATGTGAATCAAACTGTCGTGAATGCTTTTGCGGCAATCCCTACTGAATACCACGATACTTTACTAACTGTAATTGTGCCACACGGAAGAACTGGCGGAGTTTATTCCGACTACGATTCTCTAACAAATAACTACAGAAAAGCCGCTAATTCAACTATGATGAAGGCTATCAAAGAAAACAGATGGGACGGAATTTCCGTTGATAAGAACGGTGTCCCAAAAATAACCCCAACAGCGGTTAAAGCAGATGGAGGTTTAGAAGAAGAGTGAGACTCAAGATTTAGCCCTTGAGTCGCCATTTTCATGGGGTAGGTGTTAGAAATTTTCTCGCTAACATCTACCCCTCCCCATTTTTTTAACAGGTAACGCCCAAAGTAAGCGTTACCATATGGTAGCATCTTTGGAAATACCGCATATATTTTAATTAAATTATATTAGACATGGTAGCAGTAAGAGCAGGATTATGCAAAGGAAGACATGAAATTGAAGACAAAGGGGAAAAAATCGAATTATTCGTATTCGAAGAACCTATTGAAAATCCAAATGATTTCGAAACTCTAGAAAAACAGGCTAGAGAATTTTTACAAATGGTTTGGAATCCTGATAATACAATTTACATTTATGTCACTGGATTGTCTCAAGCCCTGACTTCAGTATTGAAAATTGCAGCAGAATTCGCTATGGAACATAGAAGTGATTACGATGGTCAAATTCTTTTTGCCCTAAAACACTACAACCGAGATACTGGTGAATATGAAATGCAAAGGATATTCGATTTAGACGGATATCATGAAATTGGCCTATAGGCCGCCCTTCGGGGCTATTACCAAAGTATCACCCATATGGTAAGGCATCTTTGAGGCCGAACCCTAATTCTAATTTATGCAGATTAGTTATGATGAACCAAAGCGAATTAGTTGGATATGTGAGATTAGGCCATTTAGCAAGAGATACAGTCAAGGTGTCAATCAATGTTGATGCTTTCAAGAATTGTAGAACATATACAACCTCAGATGGACAAACATATGTTGCATTAGAAATCAACCGCAGTAATTTGAACAAAGTGTTTCAAGGTGAAAGAGTAGTTACTACAATTTGCCAAAATAATGAGTGATTAATATGGACGATAAATTACCGACACCTGAAGAATTAGGAGTAGTAAAAAATGAAACACATTTCGGAAGCACTGTCTACAATGATGGAACGGTTGGCAAAAAAACATCCATCGGATTCGATACAGTAGAGAATATGATTTTGTTTTGGGATAACATGACTTATGAAGAAGATGAAAATAGAACTATGAATTTCGACACTTATGTAATAGAGATACAAGAGTATGTAGATTTCCAACTATACAGATATGAAATAATTACCTATTGGAAGAAATATGAAGAAGAATAGTCTCCGAGCAGATTTGTTGGTTTTCCTGCTTATTACTCAAACCAACACCTATTCCAATGGCTATTAGTGGCCATAACCCCATTGTGAAACGAAGGCGAACCATTTGATTGAATAGCGGAATTCGGAAGGAAATGGAAAGAGATTGTATGAGGTAGAATATACTAGTTAAGTAGCCTCCTCTCATCAAACTTACCAAGTATCAGCGTGGCTCATTGTCAAATCTAGTAGCCGGAGTTTCACATGAGGTTTAACATTTCATTATCCAAAGTCTACAACCATATGGTTGCTTAGAACTTTGTTCCGCAATAAGCAACCTTATACTCTCTATAATTTAATTACCATGTCTGCATGGTGTGATGAATGTGATGAGCCTATGATTAGTAATGGATTAAGCGAGAGGTTTGAATGCCTCAAGTGTAAGTGTTGGATTTCTTGGGATGCTTGGTATGAGTATAAAGCCTCTTTAAGAGGCGGATGGTAATTCATCTAAATTCGGCCTTCGGGTCGTTTTTCAACACAAAGTTTCACAACCATATGGTTGTTATGGCTTTGCCCTTGTCTTGATAACAACCTTATTCGGAGGCACACCTACTCTATTGCTTGTGTGAGTAATTTTGGAAGATAACAATTTTTTGAGGTGAAATATTATGAAGATAGAAAACTGGAATAAGAATATTGGTGAAGTCACAAACTGGCTAAACCTAGAAGATAGAGGCGATGAGGGTCAAGCGATTGAATTATCAATTACCCTCGGAAACAATTGTAAAAGTGATGATGTCAGGTCTACATACTGGACAGCCATTAGGTCTATTGGGAGCGTTTTTGACGATTTCCCAAAAGCGAGGAGAGGCCGAGAATCAGCATTACCCGACGATATGGAAGCCCATGCGACTTCTGTGATGAATGCGGTATATTCTGCCTTTGTTTCACTTACTAACCCACAAATCATTTTGGCTACAATACTACCACACGGGAGAACTGGTGGAGCATACAAAGACATGGATGCGATTGCTAAAGAATATGCGGCAAAAGCATACAAAAACCTAGTAACTGGATATAAAGAAGGTCGCTGGAAAGGTGAAATGGATGGAGATGTTCCATTGATGACCCCACCTCCGGTCAAAGCCGAAATGGAGGTAAAAGAAGAAGAGTGATTTGAAGAAATTGCTCACCAAGCACCCTTAACGGGGTTTCTTCTTCAAATGGCAAAGCCAACCATATGGTAGGAACTTTGTGCATACCGGATATATTAGAATTAAAATATACTAGTCATGTTAAGCACAAGAGACGGTAAATTGTTTGCAGGAGATAAAGAAGTTATTAAAGGATATGAATCATTTAGTGGTTGGTATTGGTTTGCCACTGAATTAGAAGATGGCGACTATATGGGACATCCTCTTTATTTTGGCTATGTTCAAGGTTTTGAAAGTGAATGGGGTTCTTTTTGGATGGGAGAATTACAGCCGCTTATTGATGAAATGAAGGTATGGGAAATAAACCCCCAAGACCTGCCTCATGCGGGGAGGCGATAGTTGCGCCCTTCGGGGCAATAAACTCAAAGCGCATATTACCATATGGTAATGGGAACTTTGTGTTCATTACCCTAAAACTTGGAATACTAATACTAATTGAGGACTCTATATGAAAAAGAGAAGTTTTTACGATTGGCTAGAGAAAAGAGTGAATGCAGAAAATGAATGGGTTAGGGAGGATTACGGAGTTAGGCACTTCTTTTGTCCCGATACTATAGCGGAGAATTTTATCTCTTCGGGAACGATAACTGTTGATGAATATGAGGAAGATGATTTTGAGGTTTTGCACCCTATCTTTATAGAATGGAATAAGACCGCTACACCTTTTTTTGTTTCTCAAAAGGACATTGATGAATGCATTAAGGAAAACGAAGCAGAAGCCCGAACTAGGGCTTATGAGTCAGGATATTACAATTATGCGGATGATGGTGATAGAACTTATTATTGGTAAATAGTAGGTATAACCGATGACCCCGAAAGGGTGAGGTTATGTCGTCAAAGCCTAACCATATGGTAATGGAAACTTTGTGGACAAACTACCTTATACGGTTAAAGATAACATCGGTATGTCAAGAATTAATGATGTAAAGGATAATGAAGATGTGAAAAAATTGTTTAGCATGCTATTCGA
>VTLG01007463.1_pt1 | contig 89797 bp, 103 predicted proteins | sample 4694571 | NCBI WGS metagenome assembly VTLG01 (sample SAMN12604809, study PRJNA352737) | marine metagenome | biome: ENVO:00000447; feature: ENVO:00000209|ENVO:00000569|ENVO:01000036; material: ENVO:00002151; isolation source: viral sequences binned using virsorter ...
GAGCCTCGATTCTCTTTTCCATTTCGTCGCACTTCTCTTTATAATTTTGAGGCTCATGTGCGAGTTTCTCTAATTTTTTTATTCTCTTTTTAAGTGTGCTTATAAGGTATAACTGATTTTGTTTCATAACACTATTTCATTTTCATTAGTACTTTTGTCAAAGTTTCAACCATATTAATAGTAGCTGGTGCACTTCTATGATACTTCTCACCCCACTTTGAAGCATGTTTCAAATGTTTTCTAATTGCTGCTCCTAAAATACCAAGTTGATATTCTAACTCTTTACCTGCTTCTTTTGGATCCTTATAAGGAGCTTCTTTGATAAGTTCTTCTCTAATAGTTTTTCGTAACTGTGATTTTGTTATCTTCACTTTACTATCGTATCCCATACGTTTTTAATAACTAATGAGATTAGTCCAACACCAATTGGATATCTCCATTTTTTGCTATCTTCTCTAAACTGTGAATTAAGTTTAGTTTCCGACCAAAGACCCTGATGTGGGTTAAACATATTCTCTTTAATAAATTTGATATCCGTATGCATTTGATCTCGGTCTTTATCGGCCTGTTCCATACGTTCTAAAATAACATTCAAATCTTTTTTGTCTTGTCCGTTCAAAATAAGTCTCCTTCTACTGACGTATCTTTTTTATCATCCAAACCCAATATATTATGACTAAAATAGTAAATAATACTTCCATTCATATTAAAAACTATGTAAGGAAATCTATTAATAAATATCATTCAACACCATTTTCATCCCACACTTCCTCTAACTTCTTACGAAGTAGTGTGACGTTTTTTGGTGTTGTTATCATTTTACCTGTCGGCTTCATAATAAAGAAACAACAATAGCATAGTAAATGTAAATTATCTAAAGCATGATTATTAGGATCACCATCAAGAAAGTTAATCAAGTAAGGACCTCTCATATCACTTTCTCTATAATCATCATAACCACAGTTACTACATTCCTGTTTGAGATAGCCGTCACGGACCACTCTCTCCTGTAACTTCCAATGTGGATAGTTGGGATGTTTACCATTAAATAAATCCTGTATCTTTACACCCCAACCAGTATTACCCTTTGAGGTAACACCCTTACCAGCTTGATTCTTATTTTGTTCAAATAAGTCATACATCTTAGCATACTTTTTAAATGTATTATAACTAACACCAAGATATTGTGCAGCCGCTCTAATAGATAGAGTACTGCGTATCGCCCATTCTATTCTGGTTTTTGGTATAGGTTTACTACGAAATGGATTCTTTTTCTTAGGCCTACTCTCGTAGTCATGTAAATCAGTTAAATCTGACACTAACGTTTTCTTTGTTTTCTAGGTTTTGGTTTTGCCCTTCTCATTATTTTTTGTATTTCTTCCTTCAGTAATTTACGTTGTACTCGTAAATCTCCTATCTCACTATATAAATCACTGATTTTTCCAGAAGTTAATATAGCTGAGAGTACCATTCCAATCATACTACCAATAATTAAACCTATTGAAAATAATAGCCAATCACTCATTTTTCTCTCCTTCGAGTCCTGCGACGATTGGGTTTCTTGTATCCACTTTTCTTTACTCTTCTATCTGAATCGAAACGTCTCTCACCCAAAAGCTTTTTCACTATTTTTGTAATTATATTCATTTTACACTCCATATTTTTTTACCATATTTAGAATTTTTTATTGTATCAACGTCTGTTGATAGTTCACTGACCATCACTTCTAATGCATCTAATCGTCTATTTACATCACCAAGTTTTGACAACACAGCTTTTCTATCAGTTACTACTTCTTCTTTAAGTCCGTATACTTTATCATCTGTTTTAACAGTTATACTTAACTGTAATGATTTTAACTCTTTATACATTTCTTCTCTCAGCATTATTAATCTATCATCAACATCTTCTACCATACTCGCATACACTACAAGAGATTCATCAGCTATTTGTCCACTTCTCACTAAATTATTCAAGAATGTTATATCATCTAAAATCTTATTCAATTCTTTTACATAGAATCTAACAGTTTGTGGATCTGCTACTTCCATATACTGACTTAGATTTTTATTCACTTGTTCATATTCTGAACTCCACTTTCCTATCTCTTGGGATAACTTATTCATACTATAATTCATTCCTGCCCAAAAGCCACCTATTCCTACTAAAACTACCATAATCTGTATGGCAAGTTTCTCTAGTAACTTACTTTTCATTTTTTTTTCTCCTTACAATATTATATGCAACATCAACTAATGGTTCTTTTTCATCATCTAATAATGAACTGTTATGATGTATAGCAACTACACTACCACTATCTAAATTAGAACCACTTTGTTCATAATCTAACCGAACACTTCTTGCTTCTTCAGCAATTACAGTGGCTAAACTATTTAATTCTCTTCTTTGTTTCTTTGATAACTTTACTTCACTCACTGATAGTTTCCCAATCCTCAACCAGCTCTCTTTTATCACTACCAAATTTTCTCTTAAAAACTGTTTTACCACCATCTGGACTCTCAAAAATATACTTTTCTTCTTTATTATCCACTATCTCTTCCGCTAATTTATGAGAATCTAATACAGCTTGTGTATCTCCACCTTCAGGTAAACCATCAGTAGTCATTTCACTATAAATTTGTTTCTGTACATTACCAAAAACTTTATCTTCATGTTTCTTTTGAGACCAAGTCTTTTCTCGTCTAACATCCTTACTACTCCCACGACCTTGTGCATAAGCTTGTTCATCTATATCTTCAATATACTCATCTATTTCTTCCTGTGATTTTAACTCACATCCCAAATGATTAGTACCTGAACCTATGTAATCCCAATCTACATCATAAGTATTCTCACCACATATATTACATACCCAAGATTCTCGAGCCTTTTGTTCATCTGGTTTTTCATAAATTGGTGTATCTAATTTAGGTTCACTGTCAAGTGTACTAAGGTCTAAAACCCAGCCCTTTCTACCATTATTAGTTTTTATAGCAGCCATAATAGTATTAGCTATCAGCTCACGAGAAGCCTCCGATTCAAGATTTATTTGTCCAGTGGACATATCATCTAATACACCTCTTATTAATTGTTTCATTATTTTAATTCCTCATCTGTAATTTTTTTATCTTCTTCCCACCATCTTATATAACCTAAATAATCTGTTCTTTCTGACGATGGTTTTCTAGTGTGTAACTTAAACTTTTCATCATAACCTCTTTGACTCATCACTTTCCATAACTTATCAAATGATTTTTCATTTATTCTCTTAACACCTAAAAAATATGTTCTAGCACCACTAAGACCTACATTACTTCCCAATTCAACTACACTTACTATATTATCACTATTATCAACCAAAACATATCTCATATTGATTCTCCTAACCTAAAATAAATTCTAATAATTTCCAAAATTCATCTAATGTCCACCCATATAATTTTATGTAATGATAAACGATTAACACTAATGTATAAATTGAATTCATATTATTACCTCTAATCTAATACTATTCTATAACTCCTATCCGAATTATACCAAGTTGCTGTTAATACTAAAGTATCTCCTACCATACTTCTAACTGGTGCAATCATATTATTTATCTCACCGTAGCGATTACTGTAACTAATCGTATTTGATGTAGGAACTTCCATTCCATTAAATCCAGTGATATAAGAAGTATCTACTGATACATATAAACCATTACTATTAAAATTTCTATTTACTATGTATCCTAAAGTATCACCAAGATACCAATAGAGATTTGACTCCCATTCTACCCAAAAACTCTCTACTGCATATCCTTCACTAGAAACAGTACCAGAAACTCTATGTAAAGTTTGCCACTTACCTCTATCTATTGTTAAATGATAATATCCATTTGTATCAACTGGTAGTCTAACATCAACTGCAACTTTATACTCAGTAGTGTCTGGTGAAAATAAACCTTCACCTTCACAACCGAATATCACTAAACTAAGTAGTAGGCTTAGAACCCTTTTTAGAGTCTCTTCTCTTATTTTTAACATATTTATCATAACCTTTTTTATCTAATACTGTTTTTACTTTTTTCCATTGTTTTTTATTATGAGATTTATTTTTATGGAGAATTTTCTTGCGAGAATCTTTCTCGTGTAACTCATCCTCTATTTCATAATAATCTTCCCAATTATTAATTTTCATATTAATATACCTTTAAGCTACAACAAAAATGCAATACAAGTCAAGAAGTTTTTATTTTCCACTGTTCTAATTTATCAATAAATTCAGTTATGGTATATGGATTTTTCTGTTCATCAAGAATTTTAACAGTCTTGACAATTTCAGGGTCGTCATTTATTATTCTATTCAATATTATAAAACCAATAGACGGGTAGAATGTTTCAAAACTCTCTTCTCCTAAAACATTTGTTTCATAAAATACATCCTTTTCGGTATCACCTTTCAATAATAAATAGTAAGTCATTTTATTAAAATTAAATCTTTTTCATAAGTTTCTAGTGATTTTATATGAAACTTAAATATTTCATACTCCATTTCGCCAACTTCACCACTATCTCGTAACAAATCTGATAAATTAACCAATATCTGAAAATTTTGTGATGTTAACATCTTAGCATCAAATTCCACCACAATATCGTGATACTCTGTAATATCAGCAGTTCCATACATCTTTACTCTATCATCTAAGTTAAATAATGTATTTGGTTGTTCTTCATTTTTGTACTCTTGTATATAATCAGAACCATAATCCAAATAAATACAGCTACACCACGGTTCTAATTCTCTCAATAAATTAATATCAGTGTTGTAAACCTTAAATCCTACATCATACCTCAGTGGTATAATTGGTTTCATCATTTCATCGTGTCGTACCATATGACCCCATTTCCTGATGAAATTTCGGGTGCTCCTGAGGTTTTGTTCTAACCACTCACTACTCTCTCTTCCCTTCATAAACACTTGGCCTGCTGGATTTCGGAATGCCCCATCTTTGAATCTTGAACCTCTACAAGTCATATGGTATACATATCCTGTCCAAGTCTGAATTAATTTATATCCATTTAAAGCAAACCGATTGAATATATCTGAATCTTCTTTTGATTGTGGAGCGTATAATGGGTCGTGTCCACCAATAGATTGAAAGTCATCTTTGTATATTGCCCAAGGTGCAAATATACCCTCTGTAGTATCGTCATGTTGAAAATCTCTACTATTTAAATAATTCAAAAGTTCTTGTTCTTTAAACTCTTCAGGTTCAATACCAAAATCAATTAATATCTTTTCAGGTCCATCTGGGTGTAGTGGTGGTTCTATTCTTGTAGCTGATACTACAGTCCCTGGCTCTAAATGTTTCAACACTGCTTCATCCATACCAGGACAGGCATACATATCAGCGTGGTATATCATCACAATATCATTTGAAGCCATATCTACTAACTTATCATAAAGGATTGTATGTCCTAGTCTATCAGGTCCATCGTTTCTCATTATCTTTACATTCGGATCTTTATCTTTAATCTCATTCATCCATTCCCATGTTCCGTCATCAGAGAAATCGTCTGCCCAACATATCTCGTGTCTGTAACCTAAATTCTTTCTTATGCTATTATAAGACCACTTTAAATACTTTAAATTATTTCTACTAGGTTGTATAAAACTTATAACCTTATTCATATTACATTACCTCATAATACCCACCAATACCAAATGGAATTTTAGTATTGATTGTTAAATGATTACTCTCTATATATCTTGATTCTGGAATAACTCTAAAATCAAAACTAACCCTTGTAATAGAAGTTAAATTATCTTTATTACCATGTGTTAGTTTTGAAGCTTCCCACTCAACACATTCACCGTAGCTACTACAAATATCTTTAAAATCACCAAAATCTTCTTCTGTTTCTGCCCACACTGTATTAGTTCCATAAGCCTTAGTTAACGGAACATAATAATTCAACTCATTTACTTTATCTGCCCAAACTTCATCTCTGTAATTTTTATCTTTATGAAACTCACCAACTGAAACGTTACCAGGTAGATGAACTCTAAATGTTGGTATTTTTTGATATACTATTTCTTCATTAAATCTTGGTTTAACTTTATCCTCTAAGAAAGCTTTATAATAAGAATTAAATATACTACTTTCCCTAATTTTCTTATAAAAACATTTATGCCAAATAGTTGATTGATCATTCTCTCTTTCAAAATGTTCATACTGTCTTTGCATATGTAACTTTGAAAGTCCAGCCATTGGTAAAATACCTTCAACTTCAAACCAACTCTCTACTACATCACGAAATGGATACATTTCAATATCATAATTTATCCTATCCACCACGTAACTCCCTTTGTTTCTTCCACTCTGGTATATCATTAGAAATTTCTGTATAATTTTCGAATACATCAAATGTAGATACACCTTTATAGTGAAAAATAAATGATGTTTTACAAACAGCTGGAAAGTCATCATTAGGTATTAACTTAGACCAATTAAATTCATCTTCATTCTTAGTCATATTAAAACTTGGATTAAATAGTGCACCATCTTCATACTCATAATTAATAACATTTCTATTCATCATAAAAAAGAATCCATTAAACATTTTCATTCTCATAGGATCGAATAAATACAAGTTATTAGATTTCTCCATCTCACTTTTAACATTAAATATAATATCCTGAGTCTTCTGGTAACTCTGTGGATCATTACACATAGAACTTATACCATCATAATAAATTTCTACAGATTGATTCTGTGCATTGTGACCAGCACCATTAGTTGTAGATAGTGGAACTACCAATGTATAAGGCCACTTCTCATAAACGGACACTAATTCTCTTAGTGCACCATTAGGAATTAATATATCATTATTAGAGAGAATTAAGTATTTATAATCATCACTCTTAAATCTACTATAACCTAAGTTCCAAGAATGAGTTAATCCTTTACCTTCACTTTTAGTTATAACTTCATAGCCGTATTCATCACAAATTTTAACTGTATCATCTGTACTATAATCATCAATAACCAATACATCAAAGTTATCATCAATTAGTTGTTTTAATGAATCAAAACATAACTTAGTATATTCACTCTGATTATAAGTTGTAATAACTAAGAGTATCTTACTCATCTACTACAGCCCTACCTTTCAAACTTTTCCAATCTTCTTCAGGTCTCACCTTAATATTGGTATCCCATACTCCACTTAAAGTATCCATATCTAAACCTAAAGATTTTCCAAACTTAATTATAGCCTGTATATCTTTTGGTAAACAGCTACCACCAAAACCAAACTTACCATCGTGACCAGGTACATTTAAATGTGAATGACCTATCCTACCATCTCTTACAAATCCTTCCATTGTTGTATCCCAATCTGCACCACACTTATCGGCAACTAACTTCATCTCATTTAAAAAAGATATTTTTGTTGCAAAAAAAGAATTAGTCATATACTTTATTAATTCCGCAGTTTCATAGTTTGTTTGTATAATTGAAATACTTTCACCAAATCTTTTTCTAAATAACTCTGCGAGATTTTCAGAAAACTCCTTACTAATAGAATGTTCACCGCCACCAATAATAAAACGAGATTGATTAATAAAATCAAAATTAGCACTTCTCTCAGTTAAAAATTCTGGATTAAATAACAAATTTAAATTTGTGTATCTTTGTTGAAACAATCTTGTTGTACCAGGAACCACTGTAGAACGTAATAATATTATATTATTAGTATTACTTACTTTAGAAATATCTAATAGAGCTTTGTCCACTATATCAATATTAATTGAACCATTTTTATTTGCTGGTGTTGGAACTGATAAAAATACAAATTCTGATCCATTAACTGTTTCTTCTAACGTATGTGTTGATTTATTAGGGTCAATATCATATACCCTAACCTCTGCATCACAACCTACATTTGGTGAAAACCCAAACTGAACCGCGGAACCTACAAACCCTTTACCAACTATACCTATCTTCATAATAAACCCTCAAATATTTTTGTTATGTACGGAACAAAATTCTCTTCATAATATAATGACTTCTCATAATTAGCTCTACACAACTTACTCATATATCCATAATATACTTCATCTGATTTTAAATGTCGTGCGAGTTTTTTAGCTGTATTAATATCTCCGTCTTCTACAGATAAACCGGGATGCAATTCCTCTTGTGTATCCAATCCTCTATATCCTATACAAGGTATTCCATGATATGCACAATTTAATGTAAATGTACCAGCAGCGTGTGTCGGCATCATATGAACTCCAGCGTAAAACTGACTCAAAGAATTCATCCAATCAACCCAACTCATATAAGGATAATGGGTTATATCTAATTCATCTTCTCTTTCTATCTTCCTACCCATTGAAGGTGCACATATTGGCATATCAAACTCTTGTGCTACAATATATGAATCAAATCCACCATACCATCTAACCATATTACCACCAATCATTACTGCATCACTCCATTCATTTCTTGGGATAATTCCTAACCTTTCTGCTAACATTAGAGTTGGCATCTTATGTACTGGTTTATTTGTTAATCCTTCATAATACTTTACATCTTTTTTATTATGAGCAAATAGCATATCAAATTCAGTAAGTGTATTGTACCACCAAATTTGTTCTTCCATCTTATAATCTTGAAAATACCAATGTGGTCCTTCTTGCATTGATATAACTTTCTTACTAAGTTTCTTCAAATCACCAATCATATCAAACTGTAACAACTTATCTACATTAGTTTTTGGTAATGTCACAATTGCAAAATCAAAATAGTTCTTACCGAAGTGTTGTAATATTTGTGGTATCTGAAATATAGGATAATGTTCAGCCCCTAGTATATATTTAGTAGAAACATCATTTCTCATATTAGGATTATCTATTCGAACTTTACCAGACCATCCACCCTCAGTAAACCAAACAAATTTATAATCTTCTAATTCCATACCAAATCCTTCATTTCTTCGTCTGTCATTTTCTTAGCAGTCTTTGAATTGTATGGTTCTATCAATTTATTACTCTGTTTGTTTTCTTCCATACGAATATGAATATCACTTCCATAAAGATAAGTTCTATCTACTTCATTTTTAGACACTAAATCCTCATCAGTTTTTTCACCTGGCCTTCTACCAACTATTTCAATATCATCAGATATAACTTTAGCTAAGTTTAGCATATTAACACATTTCATCATATAAGACTTTACAAATCCACCACCGTGATGTAGCGTCCAACTGATAGTTCTCTTAATAAGTTGAGCTGCATCTGATTGAGTAAAAATTAACCTATTCATATCTGGATCTGTAAGTTTGAGTGTCTTTCCTTCTTCCTTTAACTTCAACCAAAATGGTAATACTGAACCAGTACTATGAGCAACATTAGCGAACCGAGTTAATGCAAATCTATTAGTATCATTATTACTATTCATAAAAACTCTTTCCATTAAATACTTTGAAGCACCATATACACTCTCAGCCAAACAAGCCTTATCTGTACTTATCCCTACTGTGATTGGAATATCATTTATTATACTAGCTTCAACCACATTCAAACTACCCATCACATTTATATTACAACCAGCAATAGGATTCTTTTCCATCAAATCAATATGTTTCATAGCAGCCGCATGTACCACCACATCAGGTTTTACATCCTTAAATACTCTGAGTAGCAATCCCTTATCTTCTATATTACCTACATAAGATTTAACTTCAGGATGTTCCCTTTTTAGTTCAGCAATCTTCTCTTCATTTCTACTAACGTTAATGTACTCATTATCATTTAACTTAATAAGAGATTTGCCTACAGTACCCGTTCCACCAGTTATCAAAATTTTCATCTAATTAAACCCTTCTCCGTTAAAAACATCATCCCATGTATACACTTTAGATTGACTAAATAAATTGTAAACATTATAGTGTGACATTTCACTAGCTCTCTGATACCACATGTGAAGTTTTCTAGCTGAACCAATATCTCCTTCTTCAACATTTTCTTCCCCAAGTATATACTTTCTTTTATTATAATGTTTTCTATTATGAACTAATAAAATATTTTTAAATACATACTGTGGTATATTATCACCAAAGTTTCTCATTAAAGAAAACATAAAAGCAGTATCTTCATGAATAAAAAATGCACTTCTTGGTATATTCACACCAGCTTTTATTACGTCTGATGAAATTACTAATCCACATCCATTAAATTTAAAAGGTTTAACTATACTAACATCCAACTCCTCTACTTTATCATTAATTTCATTCATTTCATCTATATTCATATTATATCGCAAACTCCACCAGTGTTCAGTATCAATCGTATCTATATCAATAAAAGGTTTATCTGTAAAATCTATGTGTTCAATTGATTTCCAACTCTCATCCCACATTTTACAAGTAGCAAAAAATGCAATATATTTGGGTGTTTTATCTTTAACATTCAAATGAGTATTATCTAGTATTATAAAAGTTTGCCTAGGTATTAACGAATCCGTTTCTCCCCACATTAAAATATCAACTTCATCACAGTACTTACTATTAAAATCTCTACGGTAGTTAGCAATTGTATACAAACCATCAACGTTTTCATCAACAAATGAATTAATATTATAATCACATCCAACTAAACTATCTATATCCTCATCATAATCAAAAATATCTTTTAATAGCTTAGTGTACTTATGCTTTACATCACTAATTGTCATTTGTTCTTCGTCAATCTTTTCCAAAGCTTGACTACAATTAAGATATAAATCAATAATAACATTCTCTTTATTATCTACAGTATCTAAAGAATTTTTTACACTTTGTAAATATTCTCCTACCAACTCAACTTCATACCATTGAATTAAACAACCAATAGCATACTTATATTTTAAATTAACCATATAAACCCTCATATGTTTTTTTTATCCAGCTATTAGTAACCTCACAATCTTTTTGATTTGGAATAGAATTAAAATGATAAACCCACCCTATCTTTGTCATAGTTAAATCATCATCTAATATTTCTTTTCTAACCATATCACACATATTAAATTCATACGAAAATAGTTTAACATCTATATTATATAAATCCAACAAAAAATTTAACGGAGTTTGATCAGTACCAGTATGAAATGTTTCCTGCATTTTAATTAAATTATCTTGATTACTAAAATAAAAACTTATTATATCTTGAAAAAACTGTCTGTGCTTTTTATTTACTATCTGAAATCCTCCATTAATATATTTCCACCAATCAATCATTCTGTTATCAAATATATGTTTTGAATAATTTTCAATACTTCTTAAAATCCAATCATAACTACCTTCATTGTGCACACCAACATATTTATCTTCAGTCATTTTAAAAAAATTAGGACAATCTGGATGTACTATGGTATCTGCATCAACCATCAGTATTTGATTATATTCAATTTCATTAGCATCTAAAATATCAAATAAATAATACCTCTGCCAACAAATTGCCATCTTTTCTTTCTCAACTACTAAATCATTTAAAACAAATAATTCACAATTATTTTTATCACACCATTTTTTCCAACTATCTATTGTGTACTTATAGGCCAACCTTCGATTTGGTGAATATCTACCATCACCTTTAAGATCAATATCTATAATAAAAACTAAATTTTTAAAACTCATTATTTTATAAACTCCAGCATTTTATTTTCATTTAAAAAGTTAACCGTCCTTCTGTATAAAGGATCATAAGCTGGAATATTACTATTAGTAAATAATCCCCTCTCTCCTTCTATGCAAAACATACTAGCTCTATAAGTTGATGTTAAAAACTTTATCTTTGAATAAAGTTTGTTATCCATAATAAATTTCATAAATGGAAATACTTGATTGTTCCAATTCAAAGAGATTTCCTCTCTATAATCAGTAGGTGTTTTTACACTACCTAACCTTGATTCAGTATCACAAGTTGAAAAATCAAATTCACCACCAAGCATATCTAATATCTCCTTTTTAAAAAACTCTAAAGAACCTCTCAAAGCAGCCCTGCCTCTGTGAATAGAATGTGATGCCACTAACCAATCTTCAGTATAAGGAATTTCAGATACTCCATGATTTCCAGCATCCCCATTACTAAACCAAGTTTCTAATCCACCACCAAGTACACATTCAAATAAATCATCTCTGATAAAGAAATTATCATCACCTGTTAAAAACACAACATCATAATTTCTATAATCATAATCATCAATCCATTGATTATAAACACCCCAATCACCTAAAGTATTTGGTTTTTCCATGTAAATCCAACCACTATCCTTTATAAGTTCTATATCAGCAATATCTTTATAATAAAAATAATTTAATTTATCATACAAGTCATCAGAATCTTTATTTATATCTTTTTCTCCAATTGCAAACTTTGGATTTCTATGTGATACACAAAAATAATCTATCTCCCAACCTACTGGAACTTTTTGTTTAGCTAATTGTTTATAAAAATAAGCTGAATGATGCCACCCACAAGCTATAACTGCTAATTTTTTCATATCAATATCCTACTATTCTCGCAATGCAACTTTTCATACCCTTTGGATATTCCATAGTTGGGCCACCATAAACACACTCAATTTCACAATCTACAGATGTAATCGGTCTTTCATTTCTTTTTATATTTATCTCATCTCTAAATTCAGAACCACCACAAAATATAACTTCAGAACCAGCTAATACAGATGTTTTAATAAAATTATGATTAAATACTTTATTTAAAATTTCACCATTATTATGTAAATCTATAAAAGATAAATCAAAATGAAAAGGATTTTCCAACCATTCAAATACATCTATCTTTTGTAATCTAACATACTGATCTACATCAAACATTCTCAAATTATTTTCTACAGATGGCTCGTTATTAGTCCATCCACCATCATAGTCATCAATAAAATGATCATATGAATAAACCATACCATCAAACTTTTCTGAATCTCTTATACCTTGAGCAAAAGCTATAGTTGTGTATCCCCAACCAGTTCCAAATTCTAAAACAGTAGTTGGTTGTAATTCTATAACTTTTTCATATAAAAAATTCAAAAACTCATCACCATATCCAGACCAATTATCAGTTGTGGCAGGATTTATAACACCAGTTATTGGTTGGAAACTCATATTAACTCTCTTGCTTTTTTAATAACAAAATTTACTTCTTCATCACTTAAATTTTCATTCATAGGTAAACTCACGACACTCTTTTCCAACTTTTCAGATTTAGAACAATCAAACCCCTTATCATTATTATATACTGGATTTAAATGTAATGCCGAATAATGTATACCACAAACTATATTATTTTTTCTCATTTGATTAATAAATTGTTTATTATCTATAACTTCTATCCTATATAAATGTAAACTCAAATTATTATAACCTAATTCTCTATTATATATATTAACTAACTTTTGTAAAGATAACATTTTTTCTTCAAAAGTTTTAAAATTGTTTAAGCATACTTGAGCTTGTACTGAATTCATATACATTTTATATCCAATAAATGATATCCTTCTTTCCCAATTATTATTGGCATGTGAAGTACCATTCAACACTGCTTCTTTAAACCACTTATATTTTTCATAGTCATCAGTCACAACCATTCCACCATCTAAACCACTAAGAGGTTTAGTTGGATAAAAACTAAATATCATTAAATCTTGCGGATTACACTCTCTTTGAAATTGATTCTTCTCTAGTTTTTGTGCAGAATCCACCACTTTATAATCATCAAACTGATGTAATATATAAGAATTACCAACCCAATCAACGTCATCTATAAAATTAATCTTATTTCCACTTGTAATAATTGCATTAGCTACAACTGGTGGTATCATACTCGGTAAATCAACAATTACATTTTTATTTAACAGTGATAAAAATATAGCATTTGTAGCACTATTAATCGAACAAGCATATTTAGAACCAACGTAATCAGCAATCTTTTTTTCAAACTCAACTACTATATCATCATGTAATAAATTAGAAAATTCAGAAGTATCTATAGTATGATGATTTATATTAAATAACTGAATCACTTTAGAACCTTTCTTATACCATCACATATAAATTTCATATCATCATCATTTAACCTAGCTGATCCAGGTAAATTAACTCCCCTATTTGATACGTCATAACTATTTGGATTCTTATATTCATTCTCTTTAATATTAAACGGTGGTAACATAGATAATGGATAAAAAAATGGTCTTATAGGTATATCAATTTTAGACATTTTACTTATAAAAGTTTCTTTATCAATATTATAAGATTTACCAATAATCATTGAAGTAATCCATGCCCCATTATATACTATATCTGACTCTTCATTAAATTTTAAATTTTCTATATCTGATAACTCATTTCTATAAAATTCTAATTGGTATCTTTTTCTACCTACTAACTCATCTATTCTTTGAAATTGAGCATACCCAACAGCTGCCTGTAAATTAAATGGCATATATTTATAAGTCACATACTCATTAAAATACATTTTTGTATTTGGATTTCTCATATGTGGTGGTAATGCAGCATCTCTACCATGATCCCTCCATATCATACACTTCTTATATAATTCTTCATCATCTAATAATAACATACCACCTTCACCAGTAGTTAATGTCTTTGTTCTATGAAAGCTAAATACAGATCCAATACCAAACTTACCAGCTCTTATTCCTTTATACTTAGAACCCAAAGCTTCAGCAGCATCTTCAATTAATGGAATATCATATTTTTTTGATATATTAATTATTTTATCCATGTGTGGCATATTTCCAAATAAATCAACCACTATAATTGCCTTAGTTTTATCAGTTATACTTTCTTCGATTGACACTGGATCAGAACACCAATTTTCTTTATCTATATCGCAAAAAACTGGTTTAGCTTTAAGATAAGATAAAGGAGCAACTGAAGCTACCCACGTACATTCAGGTGCGATAACTTCATCTCCATCACCAATACCTAAACAACTTAATAATAAATGAATAGCTGTAGTACAATTAGGTGTCATAATTGCAAACTTTCTATTATGGTATTTAGCAAACTCTGTTTGAAACTTTTCTACATAATAATATGGCTTCTCATGCCATCCAGTTTTCATAGCATCAACCACAACATCTATCTCATGCTGTGTTATATCAGGTCCCGCCATATCTATTACTCTACTCATACTTTTTCCCAATATCCACCAATTTCAAATGGTATTTTTTTTGTCAATGTTTTTTTCCCACTAATAAAATCACTCTTTTTAATTATTCTAAAATCCACACTAACTCTACTTTTTCCACTCGTATTGATTAAATTTCCATGCATTAAATTTGCACCATACCATCTTTTAACTTCACCATATTTTAATAAAAATGGAGAATAATCACCTTTATCTGGTTCACTCTCTACCCATATTGTATTATATTTATTTGTATCAATAAATGGTAAATAATAATTTACCTCTTTATCAGAATGATTGTAATCCTTATCCCTATGTATTCCTTCCAAACCTATATGCTTTGAATTAGTATCATGATCTAACCCTATAACTGAAACACTATTATGAGCCTGAACTCTAAATGTTGGTGTTGATTGATACAATATTTCTTCATCATAAAGTTTAGCAATAACTTCTTTTATAAATTTTTTATACATTGTAATAAAACTTTGCTTATTTTCATAAAAAACTCTATGAAAATATGTATCCTGTAATGCCCCACCTACTCCTTTTAAATAATTCTCTTTCTTAAAATTATTATCATAATGTACTTCATGAATTTTACTCAAGTCATCAACGTTTAATATTTCACTAACTACATCTTTAAACGGATACTTTTTAATATCATATTTTATTATCACTTTTATCTTCCTCTACATAAAGTTTTACATTATATTTCTTATCATCAAGGTAAAAATAAGAACTTCCAATATTTTCAAAGGTTCTTGCTCTAATTAAATTAATTAAATCTATAGCCTTATACGTTTTATCTAACTTTATTTCAGAATGTTTATTTATATCTACACTCAAGTGAAATGAACCACTGGAATTATCTATTTCTTTTAAGTCATAATTAGAATTTAAAATATTATCATAATTCTCTTTAAATAATTCTATAGTTTCAATTAAATTTTTTTCATATAAAGTTCCACCTGTATCAGTTATATCAATATCTATACTCTTTTGAAATAATACTTGACCTTCATCTATATTTTCATTTATAAAATGTATTGTAATACCTGCTATAGTATTATCAACAATTGTCCAATAATAAGGATGCATTCCTCTATTCCATGGCAAATAACTTGGATGTAAATTTATAAAACCTTTATTAACAGAATCTAATGATGATTTTTTCACTATTGTTGGAAACCATAACATTAATACTAAATCTATTGAATATTGTTTATTTAAATCTATAAACTCATCACTATTAATATCTAATCCTCTACAACACTTTACATTATTTTTTTTACACAAAGAAATAATTTTACTCTCATAATCATCATTACTAGAAGTAACAACAAAAGAAATTACTCTCTGTTTACTAAAAATAAATTTTAATAACTCATAACCTACAAACTTAGCCGCACAAACACCTACATTCATTCAAACTCCAAATCGTGTTTAAACTTAGCTTTAACTCTAGCAACTTTTTTATCTTCTGCTGTCATAACTGACCAATACATCACACCTAAAGTTTTTCTATCAAAACCTTCTGTAATTTGAGGAAAACCATGCCAAGAATTTTCTGAACATTTAAACACATTCAATCTATTAAATTTATATGGAATTCGTGCATATTTTTTACCATCATGTATCAATAAATCAAAAGATGAATCATATTTTTCAGAAACACATAAAATTGCACTGTACTCTCTTTTCCAATCAGTATTTACTCCATGAACATCTGCGTCAACATGCATTCCAGTCCATCCACCTTCACCATTAACGTTAGGAGCTATCATCATACCACCACCAAAATGTGATGTATCAGGAAATGCATTATCTGTAAGACCAAATATTTTATTAGGATCAAAATGCGTAGCAATATAATCTAAAACCATTAATGCTGGTGCTGGTACATTTTCACGACCTAGCTTTGAACAATACTGTACCTGATCTGCATCATCACCATCGTACTTAACCCAATCATCTACAAAATTAAAACTTTCTTCGGCGGCCCGTACTAATGCCAATGATGGGATAAAATCATCTATAGAAATCGCTGGAAATGGTTTATTTATTTTTGTTATTTTCACTATACTTTCTTCTTTAATCTTTTAAACTCATCATAACTATAAATATAATCATCAAATTTGTATTTAGTATTAGCAATAACTAATAAAACAGAATCTTCTGATAAATATCTTTGTTCATCCCATATCATTTCTGGAATAAAAAGTCCTTGTTGTGGTGTTTCTAATAAATACTTTTTATTATTTACACCATCGTTACATGACACTTCTATTTTACCATGAACACATATCAATAATTGCTTAGTTGTGTGGTGAGCATGTTTACCCCTTATATTCTTTGCTCCATACACATAAAATATTCTTTTTATTGGAAATGGAATATCATAATTAGATTCTATAGGAACTAAACTACCATCATTTTCAATTACCGTTCTCATATTATAAAACAAAACATCTGCTAATATAGTGTTACTCATTTATTTTCTACTTCCCAATCCTCTCCAAAATCTCCAACTTTAGCCCTTATTTCATCTTCTGGATTATATTTCTCAGTTAAATAATAACATAATATAGAACCAGGTTCAAGTGCCTTATACCCATGATAAATACCAGGTGTAATTTCAAGAACTCTTGGATTTTTATCAGATAAATATTCCCACTTAACACTTACTCCAACTGGTGTAGGATCCATATCTTTATGAATATACAACTCTTCTGCTAGACCAACCTTAAATGAACCTTTAAGACAAGTCCAATAATCTGTTTGGATATTATGTTTATGCCAAGCCACTATATGTTCAGTACTATTTACATACGAAACATTTACCTGTCCATCCAATACATCAAATACATCAAACAACCGTTGGGCCCTATCGTCTTCGTGATAATACATACTTTACTCCTTATGAAAATACCATTACTTCTGGTACATGTGTTATAAACTTACCGCCACTTTCTATAAATTCTCTTTCTTTATTAGCAATAACATCTTTAAAGTTCCAAGCACCTAGAAAAGAATAATCATAATCATTTAAATTAACTGACTCTCTATCCACTACAGGTATATGACTACCAGGTGCTAACAAACCTTGTTTATCAGGTGTAGTATCTGTAATACATTCAACCAATGATTCATCTATACCACAATAATTAAATACTGTAGTTGATTTAGATGTAGCACCAATGCTAACTACTCTCTTACCATCATCCTTTAATTTAGTAAGTAACTCCACTAAATCCTTTTTAGATTTATCAATTCTTTCAGCAAATATCTCATATGTATTAAAGTTGTCAATACCAAAATCTTTTTCTTTATTTAAATTTTCTCTAACAGTAAGTTCAACTGGTCTGTTACGAAGAAACGTATGGGATGGCAAATGAGAAACATATATTCTATTAGAACCTCCATGAACTAAAAGATTATCAACCCTAAATATTTTTAAACCATTATTCATTAAAATATTATCTAATGCCGTAACTGAAAATATATGTGCGTGTTCATCGTAAATTTGGTCATAAGATCCCCTTTCTAACATACGAAGTAAAGATGGATCCTCAAATACAAATACTCCGTCTTTAGATAATATATTCTTAACTGCAGCAAAACATTCATCTAAGTTTTGGATATGACAAATACAGTTAGCAGCATAAATCAAATCAAAATCAACATAACCATCATTCTTTATCTTCTCTGATAACTCAGTAGTCCAAAATTCAGAATAAGTTTTATACCCCATATCTTCAGTTACGTTGGTGAAATTACCACAAGGTTCAACTCCAATGGAGTAATCATTGGGCCAATTTTTTAAGAAGGCACCATCATTACTACCAATCTCCATAACTGTTAATGGATTAAACTCTTTCATTAACATTTCAGAAGTATTCTTAAAATGTTCCACCATAGGAACTGATAAAGATGTGTGATAAACATAATCTTCATTAAACATAAGTTCGGGTTTCACAAAATTTCTTAATGAAACTAACTTTGTATCTTCATCAAATACTACTTTTAAGTCATAAAAAAACTCATCTCCAAGTTCATCTTTTTTTAGAAACTTATTTGCTATAGGTTGTTTACCTAAATTTAAAAATTCTTTCTTATTTGACATTACACATACAACCTTCCATATCAAAAAATTTAGTTCCAGACGCATGTACTAAATCTTCTGGTTTTTCTCCTATAAATTTATCTATTCTAAGTTTACCTTCTTTTACTTTATCAGTTATAGCACGTTTAACTTCACCTGGAGGTAATCCATAATCATCAAAAATAAAAATAGGATCATCAAAATATCTTATACAATTTTCTATATCACTTATTACATTTTCATATGTATGACCCGCATCTATAAAAACTACATCTGGAGTAGGAAAGTTCCAATCCTCACCATACAAATCCGCTTTAATAAATGTTATATTATCACGACCTTCACATCGTTTTCTTGCTTGTTCAATATTCCAATCATCCCATTCTACTGTATATACATTTTTAAAAATATAACTAAGCATTCGTGTACTTTGTCCCTGTGATGTTCCTAACTCTAACAAAGTAGCATCCTTAAATTTATCATTATAAAACTCATCTAAAATATCTTTTTTAAACTTTCTACTAGTAGTATATTTTGCTGTATCCTTATGATCTATTTCATCTAAAATCTTATTATACTTTATAGTACTCTTATCATAATTATGTTTAACTAAATCCCAAGTCTGTTTCATTACCTGAGTACGTTGATCTTTTGGAATTCCATTAAAACACCAATTATAACCATACTTTATAAAAAATGGTATTTTATCCTCATCTAATTGCCAATTATAACTAAACAGTTCCTTTCTATGCATATGAGTTAACTTAAATGGTATTGGTAAATCTATATTAACATCAATCTCATTTACTTGTAACCAATAATTAAAAGGTGTTTGTTCTGTACCTTTAATTACAATTTTATCTTGTAATTCCACTAATCTATCTACATTATCATAATATAATTTTTTAAACGATTGGAAAAACTCTTTATGTTCTTTATTAAAAATAATAAATCCTGAATTAACATACTTTGATGTATCAAATTCAAATCCATCAAAAAACCCCTTATATCCCTGAATACTGTCATATATCCACCTTAAATTATCTGTATCTCTCCAAGCAGTAAATCTATTATCTGTCAATTCAAAGAAGTTCGGTGCATCCCATTTATACATAAAACTACTATCTACTAAACAAATTTGATCGTAATCTATACCACGCCTTTCCAATTCATCAAATACAAATAATGTTTTTTGCCAATTAATTCTAAACTTAAACATATCTGATTCTACTGGTTCTGAAAACTCTACAAATTCACAATCAAATCTATCACAGAAATGTTTCCAAGTATTTTTAGAATAATCAAAATATTCATAATTACCATACTTTTCATTTAATTGCGGATTTATAACACCAATCCACCATATAACATTTTTACTCACAACTTAACCATATCCTTTAACTTATCTAAATCAACTACCCAAGGAGAATTCATACCACCAGAAATTGATAATGCATTTTCATCAGTAACTAATCCTTTTTTACGATTTACAAATTTTGTATCATTAAACATATAAAGATTTGTATGATTTAATGCATATTCAAGTCTTTTATTTATCTTAAAAAACTCTGGACTATTTATAGAAATAACTTTAGTATCTGGTTTACAAAAAAGAACATTTGACATGCCTCCTCCTATTGGACCTACAACAAATTTTGCAAACCTAAACATACCTATCTTTTCTTTCATAGAAAAATTCTCACAAAATATCTCTTTAAAACCATGACTCTGAAGAAGATCAACAACATCATCCTCATTCATACACATTCTTTCAGTTGTATAATCAGTTCCAATATTATCAGATTTAGGTTGTGTCCATGTCCTTCTCGATACATATATTTTTTCTTCTTTATTTAATATATCTCCTTCCATTGAATTAATTATAGAAAACACTCCTTCATGTGGTGGTTCTAACGACATTCTATTATGAGTTAGTGAAGATGCAATAACCATAGTTTCATATTGTGTTTCTCTATCAAGAAAAATCAAATCTTCTTTTTTAATTCCCAATAAACTTAAAGTTTCATACACAAATGGATATAAATCACCTTTACCTTCTGGTACATTTATTAATAATTTTAAATTACCAATTCTCTTTTTTTCCTCAAAATAAGAATATAAATAAGAAACTGTATCATATATCCAATGAAAATAATTCGCACAATTATATACAAAATAAAAAACTGGTACTGTTTCTATTTTATTTATATTTGTATTTGTACATTTCCATTCCATGTCTGATTCATAAATTGTTCCTCTACCAAGTGACATAAACATCTCAATAGTAGGAAGAAGAAGTTCATCCCCAGACTTAATAAGAGGCTGTGGATAATGATCACTGATTCCTTCAACTATGCAATTTTTAAAATACCCTATATTTATATTTCTTTCCTTAGAAACAACACGTATATCAGCTTGATTTGATTTATCCCAATATTTAATTTTCATAATTTTCTAAATCCTTTGGTGTTCCCCAACAATAATATTTATCCACATCAAATATCTTTATATTTAAATCTGTTAAAGTATTAAACATATTATCAATATAAAACTCACCATTACTTTTAATATTATTTTCATATATATTAGTTAATCCATCAATAAAATACTTAGCTTTCTTAAAATAAAAAGTTCCAACTATAGCGTGATTATTATATGAATCTTCAAATACTTTTTGTTTAACATGCGTCTTTAATAAATTATTATTATCATCTACGTCTAACCAACTATATGAACTTGGATTATCAGAAAATGCTCTATTATTTATTGTAGTCCAAACCACAATATCAAATTCTAATAACTTATTGTATTTATTCTCACTCCATTCAATTCCATAATCACAACAACTAATAAGTAATGAATCTTCTAAACTGATACTTGAATATAAAATACCATATTCCGCAGTTATTGCCTGTCCTTCAGTAACATTTTTTATAGGTACTATTTCAGAGTTAGGATAGTGCTCTTTCAATATATTATCTATATTATACTTCTTTATGTGTTTTTCAAGACATACAAAAACATATTTATCTGAAGTAGGTAAACAATCAACAGCTTCACAGACCATAAAGTTATCATTAACTTTAATTAAAGGTTTTGGTAACTTATAGCCTTCTGTTACAAACCTATCACCTCTTCCAGCTAATGTTACCAAATTAACCATTCCACAATCCTATATAATCGGAACATATTCCATGAACCTTCACTGGTTTCCAATTTTCTAATTCATTTTTACTTAATAATGGAATTATACACTTATCATCTATACTTTTCAAGTTATGAGCCCATATATGTTTATCACTTATTATAGTATATTCTTCTTCTTTATGATAAAACACTCTTAACTCTGTTTCAACTAATTTGGTTAAAGCTTCAAAGTTCTTACAATGTACCCACAACTTATCTTTCCTATCTAACAACCAATCAACTTCAACTTCACATTGTGGTTCATCGTGTCCTAACCAAAACGGTGAAGATTTATGTACCAAAAAATCTACATACCAAACATCAATCTCTACATCATAACCTAAATCTATTGCATCTTGAATATATGATTGTGTATTTTCTCTTTTAATAATAATACTATCTATATTTCCTCTATGAGATATCAAAATCATAACTCTTCTATTCTTTTTGCTTTATCATCAATAACTAAATCGTACAATGGTTTTTCAGCAACACTCAACTCATGATACTTCGCACCCCAATGGTCTAATTGTTGTTTAGTTAATGAATAATAATCAATACCACCAAAACTACCTCTAGCTGTCCAATAAGTTATATGCCATCCTTCATCATATAACTTATTTATCTTATTTATATTATCTAAATCTGGTACTGCTTCTTCATAAATTCTATCACCATCATAAAAACAAATAGTTTCATCTATATCAACAAAAGCTTTTTGTATCCCAGTATTATTCTTACTATGAATTTTGTTCACTGTAACTTTTCCAATAATTATAACATTTAATTAAATCTTCCTCTGTATCTACCTGCCCACCTGAAAGTATTGTATTCCATGCTTCATAATTTTCTACTTCCTCAGGAGTACCAAATACTGTTACATAATCCGTATCATAAACTCTAACATCAAGACCATCTGCAACTAAGAGATTATAAACTAAAGTAACATAATATTCACCATTAGTATGTTTAACTTCATTATTAATAGCATCTTGAAAATACTTTTTTATATAAGAACCTTTTCTAAAATAATATGTCCCCGTTGAAGCATGTTCTCCCATATGATTATCTGTATAAGGCTCTTTTTCTTTTATCTCAACTAACAAATCACCTTCAGTTTTACAATAGGCCATGTAAGTAGAACTCAATCTATGTGGATGAAATCCTGAATGTGTTAAAATACAACCATCAACATTATTTTTCTCTACATATGTTCTAAAGTGGTTATAATTCCACAAATAAGGGTTATCACAGTAACAAACAATAACCTCTTCATCATCATGTACATAATCTAAGTATGGAATAACTGTAAAAACTGGTCCCTTAGTATGTTGTGGAACTGATAATATTGTGCATCCCCTTTTTATACCTTGTAAATACGATTCAGTATCATCAGTTTTTAAATGTCTTTCATTACAAATAAAAATCATTTCATCATCTTTGTCAAACATATTAACAATTCTATCAATTATTTTTTCACCAGCTACTTCGATAAATGGTTTTGGTTCTGTATAACCTGCATCTACAAATCTCTGGCCTAATCCTGCCATCGGTATTATTACTTTCATACTAAATCCCTTCTATATTTTTCAGCTTCCATGTTTTTAATTTTATCAACCTCTTCAAAAGTTAAATACTTGGGTTCTAATCCAACTTCTTTTTGTATGTGTAATATATAATCATTTATAATCTTATTCTCTTCTATCAAAGCTACCGCGTCTGGAAAAAGAAAATGTTCTGTACCAACATTTTTAAATTTTGCAGAATATGTAGTAAATGTTTTTGAATTTTGTATCAACCATTCTTTGCACAATTTGTTAATTTTTAAACTCATATCCAACACTTCCTTAAATGAATTTCCACAACAAACTAGTCCGTGATTTTCTAATAGAATAGTTTTACTAGAAAATATACCAAAAACAGATGCTAATTCTTTCCCAGGTGAAACATAAGGAATATAATCAAATTCATCTAAAATACTATTTACTATATCTTCAGAATTTTCTGAACACAGAATAGTATTAAGATATATAGGATGTGTATGCAAAACAACTGTTTCATTAATCTTAGTATGTAATTGAATTTCCATAGACGGTTTTTTTTGATATTCATTTATCGGAATACCATCTAAAGTACAAACAGAATATCCATTAAGCATAGAAATATCTGACATACTATAACCAGATGATGTAACTACTATTTTATCATCAAATTTATACGATAAATTACCACCAGCACCTTGAACTAATTCATATTCGAAAGATAAACTTCTACAAGTCATCAAAAAATGCTTATGTAATTCATAAAATTTCTTTACTTTTTTAAATATATCTTCCTTTTTATTATTTATAATTTTATAATTTAAATCAACTATTTTACTACGCCACTTCCTACTAAAATTAACAATAATATCGGCATTTTTAATTTGTGGTTGAATATATTTTTTCTCATCTGACTCTCTCATTTTAATAGCTAATAAAACTTGTTCTACAGTATAACCCCTACTCTCAATATCTCTACTTAATTTCCATGCTTTTGTTAATTCCTCATCAGTATTAATAAAAACATTCAAATCTGCCATTTCACATATATCAGAATCATATAATCCATGTAACCCCTCATTAATAACTATATCAGCAGAATCTACTTGTACATTTTTAATAAATTTACCCGAATCGTGACTATAAATATTTCTCATAATTGAATTACCACTTATCAAATCTAACAACTGTTTTTTACCTATATCAAGATTATTAGCTTCAGGGTTAAAATGTGTAAATTTTTTCCAATTAGAATTATTTCTATCCCATTTATGTAAATCATCTCCACATAAATGCAAAACTTTTTTACCTATATTTGATAAAACCAATGTAAGAATAGTAGCAATAGTTGTTTTACCTACACCTGAACTGCCAGAAATATTTATCAATCTAACGTTGTTCACGAATAGGACCTACCCAATAATGTTCATAATTTCTATCTTGAAATTCTCTATTCTTATCCAATGAAAATTTTTTAATCATAAATTTATAAGTATCTACTAAAGATTCATCTAAATTATGACCTACTAATGGTAATAACTTGCCACCATGTGTTATATGTATGAACTGAAAAAATGGTAAACATCCCATACCACCACATAAAATGTGAGGCCCATATAATTTATATATTCTATATCTTTTACAAAATTCCTGAGTTGATGGACCTTCAATACTCCTATAAGTTTCATTTTTAAATTCAGACATTACTTCCATAAAAGTGGATATCTTCCAAATAGATGGATTAACGTTATATATATAATGATTAACATCATCTTGTTTAGTTAAATAAAATCTTAAATCTTCGGAGTTTTCCCACCAAAATGGCATCTGTAAAGTTGTATTACCTGTTGGTTTTAATTCTATATCTATTAACTCTCCTGTGGTATTATGTGTACGTCTAATATTTTGATACTGTAAATCTACTCTATCCATACCAAGTTCCATCATCTTCTCTAATAAATGTTCAATAATAGAATCATCTCTATTAATCACAACATCTATATCGTGTATAAACAATGCATAATCCAGATTCAATTCAGATAAGGATAGTAATCTACTTGCATACGGTAGTTTATCATCATAAAATACCACTTGTTTATAATTTGAATACAGATCAGTTAAATCTTCATCAGATTTATTAATCAATAGTATTTTATTATCATACGATTTTAAATAATACGTTTGTGTAAGTAATGCATCTAAAAACTCTGAATGTGAATAAACTATGTAAGGTATCATAATTTTCCTCTAAATTTAAAAACTGTCATAATGTAAAAAGAAGGATCTATAACTTCTTTATGTACTAACTCAAAGTTTAAATTATACTTTTCTACCATTTCTTTATGAGCTCTTGCTTCAGCTACTTTATATTCATAATCTTCTGATAAGCCGCTTGACCTATATGCTCCCCAATCATCATAAAGTAATATAGAACCATCACATAACAAATCACTTTCTATAATAAATTCTAACACTTCTACTGTAGATGTATATATATCACAATCAATATGTGCAATTCCAATCTTTTTATTTTCAAATCTCGATAATAATGATTCATTTAATGTATCTGAAAACCATCCATCAATAACATTAATATCTGAATTATGTAACAAAGATGGATTTATTTTTCCATCTGTAGTAAACTGACCAGTTCTCCAAGGTGAATGTTTATCATGTTTCTCTTCTGGTAGCCCTAAAAATGAATCAAATCCAAAAAAATGACCATTTATGTTACTTGAATCATATGAATTATAAAAATCTAATATTGAGTTACCGTCCATCACACCAAATTCTAAAAAAAGTTTATCATTTAAAAAATCTACATTATCAGAAACTAATTCACTTCTAAAACTTTTCTTTTGAGCTCCATAAGGATCACTTTTTAATATATAATTAACCACTTTGTACCTCTTCTATAGTTACAGTTGAAACTCCATGTTTCTGAACAGCCAACGTTGTACACTTTTGAGCAAATTCAATTGCTTTTTCTATACTGTTCATGTCTAAATAACCATAAACTAATCCTGCTAAAAATGTATCTCCTGCTCCACTAACATCCTTTACTGGAACTCTCTCTACAGTATAATTTTTATCGTTATATAAACAACCGTCACCACCTAATGTAACAATTAACTTATCTGTAAAACCATTAGTATTAAAGTATTCATAATTTTTTTTATATTCAAATGAATTAATTTTTATAAACGTTGCATACTGTATCCATTTACTCAATTGCTTTTTTGTATCAACAAAAACATTTTTATTAGATTTACATAATAATTCTATATCTAATTCTGTTAAAAATCCTTTACAATAATCTGAAATAACGATCGCATCAAATACCTCTGGACCATATTTATTATTACAAATATTCAAACGAATACCTTCATCAATTCTACTACAACTATCATTCGAATCAACTCTCAAAACCATTTGACTAGATCTTTGATCTACATACCGTGTTTTTGTAATTTTCTCTCTATTAGTTACCAACTTTGCATTAACACCTAGTGATAATAAATTGTTATAAACATTATTAGCCATTCCACCATTTTTTGTGTTTTTAACTGGCTGTAAAACAGGTACTGGAGCTTCTGGACTTATACGATTTATTTCACCATAAACAAATTCATCTGTACAACTATCTCCTATAACTAATACATTCATTATTGAGTATCTCCTTTCATAACTCTATATGAATCTGAATCTTCGTGATGTGTTGATACTTCAAATATTACTCCATATATCAATGCTTCTAATTGATGTGGTTGTCCTGGTCTTTGTCTTACTACATCACCCACTTTCAATTCTATTTCATTCACTTCTGCAGTTTCAGTATCTATCCATCTATATAAAAATTCACCTTCTTCCACATACCAAGTTTCATCTTTATCCATATGATAATGCATTGAAAATTTAAAACCACCTTTGAATCTTAATAACTTACCACAATACATTTCATTGTTTTCAATTATAAGTTCGTTTCCCCAACCTTTAGGTACATAACAACCTTTAACTACTTCTGGTTTTACCAACTTACTTCCCAATCTTCAAATTCTGCCGCGATACAATCTACTTTGTAATCTTTTCTTCCACCTTCTACAAGATTTTCTTGTATCTTATTCTTTGCAGTATTTCTGATACCATTTAATCCGTGAGTTAATCCAAGATTTCCATCGCCTTCACCCATTCGATATTGATTTTCATTATGCCAAATATGTAAGTTCATCTGGGCTAAAACTACAATAGCTCTAATCATTTCACCTGTTGGTTTCTCCCAATACATCAATTCATCTAAATCTTCAACTATATCTTTTATTTCTTGAGCATACTCCTCTTTATGTTCTGATATAAAAACTTCTTTTAACTGAGCAATAGATAATCTATCTATTAATTCACTTATAGTTGGTAAATACTTTCTCATAACACTTTTCTCCAATGATTTAACAAGTCATCACATATTTCCTCTAATCCTTTTGTTGGTTTCCAACCAGTTTTTTCTCTGAATTTTGTACTATCTGGTACTTGTAATGTAATATCAGTTGGCCTTATTCTATCTGGGTCAACTAATTTTATAAACACATCTGGTTTTTTCGACTTTGAAATCAACATATCTAATGCATCTCCAACTGTACAAGTATAATCTCCACCAATGTTATAAACTTCACCATATTCACAATTATCTATTGCTAACCAATAAGCATAAACAGCATCATCTATATGATTATATGTTCTAACTGAATCTAAATTACCATGATATATTTTGTACCAAGAACCTTCTTTTCCAAAATCCCTTTTCTTTTCATGTTGAACAATCTGATATGCGAACCACGACAATGCAAATATCTTTCCTCTACGAGCACCTTCATGAGAAAACATTCGTGTTATAATAACTTTCAACCCATATGCTTTATGATAATACTGAGACATTAAATCATGTCCAACTTTTGATATTGAATATGGATTTGCAGCTCTTATTGGATTTGTTTCTTTAATTGGTATTTCATCTTCAGTTGGATTGCCATATACTTCTGAAGAAGATACACTAATAATAATTGGATCGCAAACACCGTTATCTTTTGCCACTCTTAATTCTTCCATCAAATTAGTTGTACCTATAACATTAGTTGTTAATGTTAATGTAGGTGTTACAAAACTTGACTCTGGAAAACTTTGTGCTGCAAAATGATAAACTACATCTGGTTTAGACATTTGAATTGCTCTACCTAAACTACTTCTATCTGTTAAATCACCTTCGATAAAAGTAACATTAGGCAAATCATAAAGTTGAAGAACATTATCATATCTACTTCTCCACTTTCTAACTCCATAAATTTGTATATCAGGTATATTTTTAAGTAGATAATCAGCCATATGACTACCAACAAAACCTGTTATTCCTGTAATTAATACTCTCATATTTATTTATTAAATGATACTATTGTGTATCTTGAACTTTTAGCATAATCTGTTACTGGACTAATAAAATGTGGAAATCTAAACTTCTTCATATCATGTACCACAAGTCTATTATACTTAGGAAAAATAGAATTCAACGAATCATCCTCTACACCTATGTGTAATATTCCACCCCAATCCCAGCACCAATTTTTATTTAAATAAAAAGTAGTTCCTATAGTACCAGCATAATCATCTATATGTGTTCTATAAAAATCTCCTATATCAAGTTTATAACACCTAACATCAAATTCTGATAATTCTGAATCTACTAATTCATTTAATTTTGGTTTAAAAAACTTTTCAAATATATCACTTATATTATTTTCTAAAGAGTTTGACCTTTTAAAACGAGCCATATAAACTTCATCTTCTTTAGGGAATGTAGGTGAATCCATTTTAAAAACGTGAGAATAATGAGTTTCCCTAACTTGATCTATAACATCCCAATTGTTATTTACTGAATATGCATGTTCTAATTCATTAATAATATGTTCTGGTAAAAAATCATCAATTATTACTATACCATCTTTTTTATAACTATTTTTCATTCAAATACCAATCTACAGTTTCCTTAATCCCATCACGAAATGTATACTCTGGTTTAAATCCAAGTTCTTTTTCAATTCTATATGTACTAACCATTCTGAATGGAATTGTGGTAGGTTTTGAATTATCCCATTTAACTTCAGGGTTCTTATCAGTAACTTCTAAAATAATATCTACAATATCACCAATGGTTATAGTTGGACCGTAACCAAGATTATACGGTCTCATAGATTCTCCTTTTTCCAATATTAATAATGCACCTCTAACCACATCTTTTATATAAAGAAAATCTCTAACTACATCAGGACTTCCCCACACAACAAACGGATCTTCACCGCTCAAAACTCGTTTTATAAGTGCTGGAACTACATGACAAGTTTCTAAATCAAAGTTATCATAAGGACCAAACATTGCAGTTCCACGAGCAATGGCTATTTTCATATCACTCAAATGTGATGCATGTTCCATAACCTTTTCTCTATATCTTCTCATCCACCCATATCCATAATAAGAAATATATGGTTCGTCATCCCAATACTCATTTTCTGTAATTGGATATCGCCTATCAGGATATCCCGTTGAACTATTTATATCTAAAAATCCCTTCACTCCACATTTATAACTAGCTTCTAATACATTAGTAATAAGTGTAATCTGATTTAATGCAATTTGAAAATCAGTTGGAACTTTCTTTGGATTTGCAATATCTCCAGCAGAATGTATAACATAATCAGCACCATTTATAAGCCAATTACAATAATCTAAACTTTTTAAATTTACATCTTCTAATACTTCTAATCTATCGTCTTGAATTTGTAATGGTTTATTATGAGTATGAGTTTTTACAATTGCACCTCTACTTAAAAGTTCCTGTATGTAATGAGTTCCCACAAATCCACTACCACCAGTAACTACTACTTTTTTATCTTTGTAAAAGTTATTTGTTATCATTATTAATATACCAATTAATTGTTTTTTCTAAACCACTTTTTAAATCTATCATTGGTTTAAATCCATAACTTTCAGCCCTCTTAGTACTCATCACTCTTTTCAAATCACCCATAGGTTTAGTAGTATCCCAACTTATTTCTTTTCCAAAATATTCAGCTATAATTTCAGCAACTTCTCCTATTGTTACTCCAGTACCACTACCAATATTAACTGGATCTGTAACTCCATTCTCTACCATATGAATCATACCACGAGCAACATCTTCAGCATAAATCAAATCTCTAATTGGTGAACCATCACCCCAAACTACCAATACATCATTCTCTATAGCTTTTTTAATCAACGAAGGAACTACCATAGACCATTCTCCAAAATTATCATTAGGTCCATATACATTTGCTGGTCTTACTATTGAACATTTATTCCAGTTATATTCTTTCATATATGCCTGAACATTCATTTCACCAATTCTCTTGGCCCAACCAGCATACCAATCACTTTCTGATGGTAGTGTACCTGGTACGTGATCTTCCACAAATACATCTGCTGGGTGATATACCCCAACTGAACTTGTATACAAAAACCATTCCACACCAGCATTATAAGCTGCTTCTATCATATTAGCATTAAACTGTATCATCGGTACACTAAATGATGCTGGTGCTTCCATGCATCTTTGTGGTGAACCTTTAATTCCAGCAAGATGAAATACTATATCTTGTCCCTCACAAACAGCCTTACAATCTTTTCTATCTCTCAGATCAACATTTGGTAAATCAGCTACCATTATATTAGCCGAAGTTGTATCATATAACAGTTCAACTAGTGCCTGACCTATCATACCATTGCCACCAGTTACTAATACATTCTTATCTTTAAAATCTATCATATTTTAAATCCAAGTTCTTTACCAGATAGTGCATTCAACTTGTCACATAAATTAACAATTTCCTCTTTATCTAACTCTGGATGGTTTCCAACATATAAACCAAAATCATGAATATAATTAGCATTAATAAGTTCTTCTGCTATTTTATAATCACATTTACTAAGATATGGTTGTCTTGCTTGATTACCACCACCTGCGGTTCCAATTCTATACTCAATATCTTCTTCATCTAAAAGATCACAAACGTTTTTAAATAATTTTTTATCACTATATGAAACTATAAGTGGTAATGCAAAATTACTACTACCTTCTTCTTGAAAATATGTTTGATACTTTATTGGATCTAAACAACTCACCCAAAGTCTAAAATTATCTTGTCTATTCCATATATTATAATCAAGTCTTTTTAGTTGTTCTAAACCTAATACCGCATTAATTTCCTGGTTCCTCATATTATAACCTGGTACCGCAAATGTAAACAATGGATTTAATTCTGAATAATTTTCTTTATACCAATATTGTGTTTCAGTTGAAGCCTCTCTTGTCAAACCATGTGACCTAAATAATCTAGCATACTCGTGTATATCATCATCATTAGTACATACCATACCACCTTCAACTGTAGTTATATGATGACCAAAATAAAATGAAAAATTAGATACATCAGCTTGAGATCCTGATTTCCTATTTTGATAAGTTGCTCCATGAGCTTCACAACAATCCTCTATTAAAAATAAATCCTTATCCTTGCAAAACTTTACAATTTCTTCATTTATAGCATTAAACCCTAATACATGAACAAGAACAACTCCAACTGTTTTATCAGTAACTGCTTCTTCTATACTTTCTAAAGTTATAGACATATTCTCCATATCAACATCAACAAATACTGGAGTAAATCCTAAATTAACTAATGGTGCTACATCTGATACCCAACCAATAGGTGAAACAATAACTTCACCTACACCTTTCATTTCTTTCATAATTGAAGCCATAATATAATTTGCAGATGCACCTGAATTTACAAATGTACTATACTTTACACCTTCCCACTTACTCCACTCTTCTTCAAACTCTTTTACTTTCTTACCTTGAGTAAATCTTTGATTAGGTGTATTAATAAAATCAGTCAATGCTTTCTTATCACTATCTGTGATACTATCATTAATTAATTGCCATTTAAAATTACTTTTCACTATAAAAGTCTCCCCACTCTACGACAACTGTAGAACCATCTCTGTTATATGCATCTTCAAATGTTGAAGATACTTGTTCTGGTTCCGTTAATTCTACTAATACTGTATCCGTTAGCATATGTTTAATTGATTCTGTAAAATCTTGTGTATGTTGTGAACCCCCATTCAAAGGTTTTCTTGCTCCAACTGCAACTCTAACAATAACTTTAGGAACTAACATACCTTTACTCATATCTTTCATTTTATCCATATGATTTACTAATTGATTTATAGCTAACATCATAAAATTAAATCTAGGATATATTGAAATAGGAACATAACCCTCAAGTGACAACCCTGTACACATTCCCATTTGTACTTCTTCCATAACAGGTAACTCAATCAATTTTTCTTTTGGTACTTCTGTTAATGTACTTGAAATAGCATGTCCACTAAAAAGAGTTGCTTGTCCTAAAAACAAAGTATTCTCTTTTTCTCCAAGCCATCTCATTGATTTTATAAGTTCTTCCTTATACTTCATAACCACCTCTAAAAATTAACCCAAGAACCAGTGCCATGATGTGGATATCCATTTTCATACCTATAATAAATTATATCATTAGGTACATCTTGTCTAACATTCCAAGCTGCATCAGTTGGTGTATGTACACTTAAATTATTATCTTCAACTACAAATTGAAGTGGTAAATCAAAATTCTTTGCATACTTATACGATTCATGAAACACACCAGTTTCAAATGTCATATCTCCTATAAAACACCAAACTCTTCTTTTATTATCTTTATAGTAATCTTTATTTAAAGCATCATCTTGTTTCATTTTTAATGCTTTTGCAGTTCCAAGTGCAATAGGAATGATACCACCAACAATAGCTGAAGAATAAAACTTATGTACATTACTACTAGTAGCCATACTTCTACCTTCTACAATATCATCCATTAATTGTTGACGATCGAATCCATGTAATAGTGCGTGATAATGATTTCTCCAAGGTGAATAAACCCAATCATCTTCATGTACATATTGAAATATCTCAATTAACTCTTCTTCATTTCCTTTCGATAAATGAACTGGTGCTGGTATTTCACCATTTTCATATCTTTCTTTAACTTCTGTTTCAAATGAGATTAGTTCTTCTTTTGTAACTGTAACCTCTTTTGCCTTTTTTATATAACTTGGTATCCGTAACATCACACATCCCTTTCCGATAGTATAGGATTTTTAATAGGCCAGTGTATACCCATTTTAGGATCATCCCATTTTAATGTAAACTGATCTTTAACATCTGGATATTTTCCTTTATAACACCACTTATACATAAATATTGAATAATTGCTCAAAACACAAAAAGAATTTCCAAACCCAGGTGGTAATAAAACTACTTTTCTATTTTTATCATTCAATATAATATAATCCCATTCTAAATATGTAACTGAATCTACTCTATTGTCTACAACTACAAAATATAATACACCGTATAAGCAAGTAACCAATTTCCATGATTTAAAATCTCCATGTATACCTCTAATAACATTCTTACGAGACGTAGAAACTTTATCGTGATTAAAATCTAAATTTATTGGAAACTCATCTTTTTTCCAAGTAGTCCAAAGTTCACCTCTATAATCCTCAAACACATCTGGTGTAAATACCTTTACTTCTTCAGAAAAAATATCTTTATTCATCACTCATTGTCAATTTTTTAAGATCTTCTAAGAATCTCCTTTTACCTACAATAACATTTGTTCCTTCCATACCACGAAGTGAAGCTGCAGCTGGAACATGATAATACTTTGGTGGTATAGGATTTTTCGCATTATATCCACCAAAATCATCTTCAGCAGGTAAACCATATATAATATGTTCAACACCATCCTGTATAATAGGCACTCCAGCACCATCCTTACCACGCTGTAAATGTAATGTCTTTATATCTGGTCTTATTGGTTTAATTTGAGCAGCTTCAGCTAAATCACATAAATATGCATCAGTAGCTCTATTTCCAGAAAATCTATTTGTTTTTTCATACCAAGTGCGATTAATTCCAACAATTGTAGATGACCCTTTCCACACTTCATTAATAGGTGTTATAGCCACCGACGCAGGTTCTCCCCTTCTTTCTTTAAGTCCCTTTCTTAATTCAGTATCCCAACCTCTTCCTATACAAATGTTATCATCTGCATACGACATTAAACATTCCCCTGTAAAGTTTTTAGCTGCTAAATTTTGATACTGCTCTAACTCAGCATATCCATATCTTTTATCAGCAATTATATGAGTTAACTCTGCAAAATGTGCATAAGCCATAGGTGCAACTTTTTCTAAAGCTACTAATGTTTCTTTGTCATCTGGATCAGTAACAAAAATATATTCAATATTTGCATTATCATCCGCATTATGTATAAATGATGATACCGAATATATAAGTTCATGTGACCTTTTCCTAGTCATCCACATAACACTAATTTTCATATTATCTCTTCAAATTTATTTTTAATTGCTTTAAAAGAATAAACTTTATTAATTCTTTCAAAAGCAGTTTGAATTAAAGTAACTCTTTTTTCATAATCATTTAAATACTCTACAAACTTCTCTTCTAATACCTTTTCATCACAAGTTGCTGTTTCGGGCCACAAAATATGATGTGAATCATTAACACCACCTATTTGAACTATACCAAGAGCAGCACATTGCATAGCTTGTTGACCAGGATATACTGGAATAGGATCTAAATTAAAATGAAATGTTGCCGATGTCCATTGTTTTAGAAATTCATGCCACTGATCTTCTTTATCTTGAGTATTAACACTAAAATATGGTATATTATACTTTCCACTAATATATTCTGTAAATCTAAAAGTATTTCCCTGTCTTGAAAAATTATGAACTGGATTATAAACAAATATTGATTCATCTCTATATTCAGAATAGAAGTTGTCATATAAATAATCTATATCAACTGGCTGTGGTAAAAATGAAATATCCTTAGAACAATTTTGAACTAATTCAGGAAATAAATTTATATCACTTATTGGTGTAAAAACCTTATCACATTGATTAAAAACTTCCATTCTTTTCCACCACTCAGCTTTCCAATTCCATAATTCTTTCAATAAACCAACAATAACTGCATTTGGATACTTTTTTCTTAAATGTTCTATCTTACATTCATCAAATCTTTTTTCAATAACAACAAAAATTGTACTTAAGTCCAAATCTGGTAATTCATTCCATTCACTCCAATTTATAAAACATCCATCAAATACAAAAGGATATCCCCAAAACCCAATAAAACACTCATTACTCACAGAATGATGAAATTGATATGGAACTTCAGGATCTGATAATTTATAAGCTTTTCTATCTCTAACCAAATAAGAACTAACCTTACAACTATCAACTATTAAAGCAAACTTCATTATTTTTCTTTTAAAAACCTTTCAAGTTTAGATACATCCATCACTACATTAGTAGGAGCTGTATCATCTATCATACTATACATGGGTTTAACATCACTACTCGTTTTCTTAGCTAACTGATAAATAGTTTTAACATCTGTACCTATGTTATAAATACCAACAGCGTTATTATCAATCAACTCAACAATATACTTTGTTATTACATCAACATAATCAAAATTACCGATTTGATTTACCCAAGCTTTCTCATATGGAAATGGAGTTTTTTTATGTGTATTTCTTAATAACAAAAAATTATTTGATTTCAATTGAACATATCCATCTGCTAATAACTTTGTATAACCATACCAATTACTACAATGAACTGGAACATCATTTTCTGTCGCACCCACTTTACTATATGTATAAAGATAATCTGTAGAAATATGTATTATTTTTTTCTCTAACTTATTACACAAATCTACTAAATTAGCTACGCCTTCATAATTAACCTTCCAATGAGTATCTCTATTAACACTATAAGTATCAGTATAAGCTATACAATTTATTACTTCATCACAATCACTTAACATATGCTCATAAGTTTTAATATTAGTGAAATCTATATCATTATTTTTTCTACTTATATAATCCCAACCAGATTGTTTAACTAATTCTGATCCAAGTAAGCCATCACCTAATATTAATCTATTCACTATACTCATCCTCAATAAATTTATTCACCCAATAAACTACATAGTCAATATCATCATCTGTCATTCCATTATGACATGGTAAAGTAATAAGTTTCAACCATTCCACATCTGCTATAGGATACTCTCTGTCTCTCTTTAATATATCATATTGATGTAAAGGTTTAAAATGAACTGAAGTGTGTATCTTCTTATCTGCTAAATAATTAATCAACTGGTCTCTACCAATACTTGAAAATCCAGAACCATCTGGTGCAAAATTATGTTTCTTTTCAGGTAACCTTGCACAATAATATTGAACTGTATCAGAATATGCTGGTCGTTCTATTACTGAAGATAGTTCTTCATTATATCTTTTTTGAATATGTCTACGAGTATCTAAAAATTGTGATAACTTTTTCATTTGTGATAACCCAAGTGCTGCTATAATATCAATCATATAGTATTTATACCCAAGTATATTTACTTGATAATCCCAAGCATAACCTGGTCGTGTTCCACTACTATCTGCAGCTCTACTCCAAGTTGAACTAACACCAAACCATAACATTTCTCTAATCTTATTTGCTAACTTATCATCATTAAGTGTAATCATTCCACCATCACCAATCGGTAATGTCTTTACTGCCTGAAATGACCATACTGCTACATCACCTTTTGTACCAGCTCCTTCTGTATAACAACTGTGTGCACAATCTTCTATTATAAATCCACCAAATACTTTTCGTATCTCATCTATTGGTGCTGGAATACCAGCCATATTTACTGCTATCAAAGCTTCTGAATTTGGTTTCTTCCATTTATCTACTTCTTCTACTGTCATATTAAGATTAACTTTATCTACATCAACTATATTAGAAGTACAATCATTCCATAAAGGTATAACTGCAGTAGCAACAAATGACATTGTTGGATTAATAATATCAATTCCTTTGAACCCCATTGCCTTCATTACTAAATCTTGACCATGAGAATTACTCGTAACAGCTATAGCATGTTTAGCACCAACAAGTTCTGCAAACTTTTCTTCAAACTCTTGTACTTTGGGACCCTTACCCCACCATCCGTTCAATATAACTTCTTGAATTGCTTCAACATCTTTGTTATCTCCAAAAGGTCCTAATACTTTTAGTGGTTTTTTTCTAACCTTCATGTACTTCCTCCGTATCATCTAAATTATTAAAAATATTATAAAGATGTAAAACTAAATTTTTTAAATCATATTTTTCTTCAAATTGTTTTCTCATATTTTCAACAAGTCTCTCTCTTATATTATTATAATCTGATAATATATAATCAATTTTTTCCTCTAAATTTGACCAATCATAATTTACTGCAATATATGTCTCATCATCTTCATAAATAAATGGTTCTGATAAAATATAACTTAGATCTGGTTTCAATAATACACAACCAAACATTGCCGATTCTAAATCCCTTGGTGCCATTTCACCGTACCCTAATGGTGCCGTAATAATTTTTGAATCAACCATTTTTTGATAGTACTCTTCAATAGGAATTCTTTCTCCATCTACTAAACCAGCTATCTTATATTTGTTACCTAATGTATCCATCAAATTTTTTCTATGTGAATCGTAGTAATATGTTTGACTTAAATCATGTTCATAAACTGGTTGTTTAGTAGGATAACCAAACATACATGATAGATCATATGGTTTCTCTTTACTATAATCTAACCAATTTTTTTGTAAAGTGTGTAACCAGTTACAACCAGTAAGTTTCATTTTTGGTTTTAATTCATCAATATCTGGAACTGAATAATTACCTTCTCCCCAGTAATATCTACCATTGGCCCAACCTTGTTTATATAAATCAAAATCTTTTAAATATGTATTTTTCAAAAACAATACTGCGTTTGATTCTCTAAACACATCAATTGTACCAATAAGAGTAGTTGCATCTTGTCCATCTACAATAAAATAATCACCTGTAATTTTAGATACAAACTCTAATCCCTTTTCTATAGATTCTTTTAGTGGTTTTTTCTTATCTATTATACTAGCTTGACCAACAAATGCATAATCATAATCATTAGAAGTAGTAAACTCTATACCAACTTCCCTAAATATATTTTGTGCCATAGCGAATGGTCTAAATGTAGTTTCATTTCTATGTATTTCATGTTCATATAATTTAACTTTAATCATGCTTCCACGTAATCTCTTCATTTATAATATCAAATATATACTGAACTCTCTTTTCAGTAATATGATATTCCATTCCATGTTTATAACCATTTTCTCCTATTTCAATAAGTTTATCTAAATTCTTTAAATAAAAATCAGCTTTTTCTTTAAACTCTTCTACAGTATTATAAAAAATTACATTTTCTCCATCAGTGTATGGATATGGTTCTAAAATATTCCATTCCTGCATAATTGATGCAACAGAATTCATATGTATTTCACTTCTTCTCACGTTACAATCTCCGCCGCCCCAAGCATCTACAATCATATGAGATCTAGATATTAAATCTAAATAATTTACACGACCTCCTGGTTGACTACCAACTATTACAGGTAAACTGTGAGATATAGTATGACACGCTTCTTCTACTTCAGCACGTAATCCAGTAGAAGTCTGCCCAAAAGCACATAACAAACTTATATCTCTAACTTTCAACTGTTGTTTATCTTCTATACGAAATGGATAAGGACATGGTATAATACCATGCTCCACTACATCCTCAGGAAATGTTTCTCGTTTAAAATACCACTTAACTCTATCTCTCATTTCTTGCCATATCCACGGCATACCTTTTGAACAGTCTAATTTATCCTTTCTTACTTGTCCTGAAACCATATGTCCTGTATATGACCACTCACTACCATCAATAAAAACAGTTTTATCTGGTTCATTAATTTTATCTAACAAATACATTTTTCCACCAGGAGTTGCATCATAAGGTGATGCAAATTTACCCCAAAATACAAAAATATAATCTGCAGATTTTGCATGTTCTATTATTTCATCATCAGTATAATCTTTTGTATCTGGTATATCTTCTGCACCTATACTAATTGGTGAACAACGTGCATATGCATTTCGTATATTAGATAAGGGTGAAGATGGTATTAATTCTACTCCTCGTCTATGAAGTCCTTTTAATACCTCACATGCAAGAAACTCTTCTCTATTAGGAATTATAGCAACTATTTTCACTCTATTATTTTCTTTATATAATCAGATAAATTTAAATGAGGTTTCCATTTTAAAGTTTTTTTAGCTAAAGTATAATCGGCTAAAGTTACATCATATTCACCAGGCCTTTGATCAATATATTTTTTTGGATAATCCTCACCAAACATATTAGCCACTTCATTAATAGAATAATTCTTGCCACTACCTAACTCAAATATCTCTCCCCTAAGTGGTTGTTCTGAACATTTAATCAAACCTTCCACTATATCATCTACATGAGTAAAATCTCTGCGTTGCTCACCTGTACCAACTATAGTAAGTGGTTCTCCGTCTCTGTATTGTTTCTCAAATATACCCATCAATGTACAGTATATTCCATCTTCTATTTGATGTGGTCCATATACATTATAAAATCTACATATTGCAGTATCCATATCATATACATTACTATATAATTTACACAAATCCTCACCACTAAACTTTGACCAAGCATATGGACTCTCATATAATCCATGATGAAATGAACTCGACCCAGCATACACAAATCTTATATTATTTTTTCTAGCATATTCTAATATATTAAGTGTACTTACAAAATTATTAAATATAGTTTTATGTGGATTCTTTATTGATGGTTGAATTCTAGCAAGAGCAGCTAAATGAAATATCACATCAGGTACATCTATATCTGGAAATCGTTTAGTTACATCTACGTCACAATAATCACAACCTACTTGATGATTTTCTATAAACCCTGTGGAATAATTGTCTAGTGAAATAACATCGTGTCCATCTTTTAACAACCTCTTTATCAAATTAGTACCAATAAACCCTGCACCACCTGTAACTATTGTTCTCATCCTAATATTCCTTTATACATTTCATTTTGTTGTTCTTGTTTATCTATTTGTTTATGATGATACAATGATAACTCTTCATGTGGTGGTAAATGTGCATAAGTTTTAGCACCAGTAATATGTTCATGTACAGGCCGTATCCAATGAATATGTTTAGCACGTCTAAATACACGTGCTTGATAATCTGGATAATTTATCCAACCTTTATCATTCTGCACCCAACCCCACTTTTGAATATGGTCTTCTGTAATACCATCAACTGTATTCACTCTCGGTATCCATACTAAATCAACATCATTCATTTCTAATATATCTTTAAGTTGAATAAGTAATATTTCATGTGGTGTCTCATCAGCATCTAAATGAAATATATAATCACCAGTAGAATTTTCTATAACCGAATTTTTTTGAGCCGCAAAATCTTTATTAAGTTTTCTCTGATATACCTTAATCATCTTTACATGAGAATATTGTGCAGTCCAACTATCTAATACAAACCCAACTCCATCATCATCTCCATCAACACAAATAACTATTTCATCTTCTTCATCTGTTTTGTGTATTAATATACCTAATAACCTATTTAGTTCATCAGATTCATTATGTACTGTAATCCCGTAACTGATTTTCACTTAAAACCTCTTTAAATTCTCTTGGTAAAACTATTGGTTCTAAAAATACTTGTGACCTTTTAGCTTCCATATAGTTATAAGTTCTATATATTGAATGTCTTTCTATATATCTTTTCAATTTATTATAAGTTGCTCTTCTCACACCACGAGGACCAGTTCCTTTTATTTCTACTCTATAAATTCCATTATCTTCATCTATAACTTGTACTTCACCAACTCTTTCTAACAGTTGTACAAGTATTGGTTTATTTCTAATAATCGGTATAACACCACTGCGTTCTAATTTTAATCCAATTAAATGAAAAGTTTTAGTTTTATCCTTTCTAGTATACGGAAACCTTGGATTAAGTACAAGAATAGTAGTTAATAATCCAGTTCGTTTCTTTCCTTTATATCTAAATGAAATAATATCACCTGCTCTAACTTTACCCCATGTATATATTTGTTTAGACATTTTGTTTTATATTTTCTGTTATTCCCATTGCTTTACAAGCTCTTATAAATTCATACCGACCAAATGTTTCTGCATTTTCAACATCAAGTCTCTGATCATAATTATCATAAACTGCTCGTTCATCTTCAGGAATATCAACAACTTTAGCATATTTCCAAACATAATCATCTACTTCCCCTTCAGGAAAAATTATACCTAACTTGCCCATATTAATTACAGATGGAAACCAAACTATACCTCTTTCTTTATCTTCAAATTTTGAATCTTGTACTAATTTTGGTGATTTCTTTAAGTTCTCTATTAATTGTAAGCTATCAATTACATATCGTGAATCACTCATAAATCCACAATGAAAACACAAATAAGAACTATATTCTTCTTGCATTTCTTCAAAACAATTATCAGAATTAAAACATACTGGGCAAGTTATTACTTTTTCCATGTTATACCTTCTTTAACTTTGGAAGTTTAATCTTAGGTAATTCTGCAGACCCTACCTTCTTCAATTTAGGCAACTGCAATTTAACCTCTTGAGGAAATTCTGGTACATGCTTATCAAGTATCTTACCAAATTGTTTTGTCATTTCATCTAATGAAAATTTCACTCTATTATATGTTGCCAATTTTTTTGCACCAAGAGTATATTTTCTATAACCTTTATACATATTTTTCATTACTGCAGCAGCTTCTTGATAATTAACTGTAAACCATTGTGATCCTTCAATAAAAAAATCATCTGGAAAAGACCCCTTTTCTATATTCTGTAAAGACCCACCAATTAATACTGCATTTGGTTTTTTTAAAAAATCCACATGTCCACTCCAATTAGAAGCAATAACAGGTTTCTCACTTATAGTAGCTTCTAATAACGGCCTACCAAAACCTTCACCATGTGTTAATGAAATATGAGATTTTACTTTTGGATGATTATATAATTCATTCATTTCTTCATCTGTAAAATCACCATGTAGAAGATAAACATTTGGTAAATCTCCACGTACTGTATCTTTAACATCTTTAATTTTTTTAAGTAAACTTTCTCTATCTAATACAGAAAAACCAGCTCCACTTGTTTTCATTATTAAACCTGGTTTTCTTTTCATGTTTTTAAATGTTTCACAAAATACTTTTACTAACATACCTGTATCTTTTCTATCTTTACCAAGCCCACCTTGTAACCAATGACCAACATATAAAAAATTAAAAGTTTCATCAATTTTATCCATCTCATCTACAAGACTCTTTGAAAACTCTCTTGTTTTTTTATATATACTTGTATCTACTCCTTCAAATAAAACCTCAATAGGTTTTTCATTTTTCAATACTCCTTTAACTTGTTTTGTTTGTTCATCTTGAATATCAAAAGATATTGAATCTAACGTTCCTTTTACAAACTTAGAAGGCACTATATTTAAATTCATTCTATTCATTCCTTCTATCCACTGTGGTGGACAAGCAGTAGTTTCTAACCCAGCAGTAATTCCTATATTATATTTAGCTACAGGACTAAACTCATTCGGTATAACAACATGAATATGTATTTCAGGTTGATTAGGTAACTCTGGACTCTGTAATAATCTATCAATAATTATTTTATCATTTGGATCATCTATATGTAAAGCATTCATAGGTGTATTTCCCCACCTCACTGGCCAAATTTTCACATCATATCTATCTAACTTAATTAATGCTCTACATATATCTCTACTATGTGCTCCATATCCACTTCTTGTTGCAACTGGTGCTGTAACTAAACATAACGGTTTACTCATTATAACTCCTACACTTTAAAAATACTATATCGTTTTCTTGGTTTCCATTTCTTGAATCCAGTATCCATATGATCTATAAAGTTTTGACACATAGCTTTAGCAGACATCATAGCATCATCTCCTATTACAAATTCATGACCTTTCATACCACACTTTTGTCTTTTATCTGGACCTTCATCATACCAATCTTTTATAGCTTGTGCTACATCATCAAACCTACATCTATCATCGAAGATATATGGTGTTGGAATTGAACCAACCATAGATCTATTTGATGGCCAAACTGGTTTTACCCATTCACCCCAAGTTAAATCAGTACTGTTCGCCCATTTTCTGTCATCATGTAATGACTTAACCCAATCATAATCTTTGTATGTTAACAACTTATCTTTATATTTAAATCCACATTGATCCTGTAGTCCACCTGTTACATTTACTGTAATTGGTGTCCCTGCCATAAGTGATTCACAAGTACCTAAACCAAATCCCTCATTAGAAGCAATATTAACTGTTACATCAGACATATTATACATCCAATTTAATTGATTTGGTTCTAATTTTTTATCACTAAAATATACTTTATACTCTGGACAAATAGTAGCCGCAACAACTGGTAAATCAGTACCATTCTCATCACGTGGTTGAGTGTGCATCAGTAAAGCACATTTATCAGCTTCTTCTTTTGATAACATATCACAAAATGTTTTAAATGCTAGTACAAGATCACCTGGACTCTTTCGTCTAATGTTTCTATTATTATAAAAAACTATAAATTCAACATTATCATTAGTTAACTGCCTCCTCATTTCCTCTACCTGTTTATGCTCTTCATCAAAAACACTAATAGGATAAAAGTATTTTTCACTTACTCCATGTGGTAAATAAGTAACTTGCCAATCTTCAGGTGGATTCTTCTTCCAAACATCATTTACAATAGCACATGTCTGTTTAGATATATTCATAATCAAATCACAAGACTCATAAAAAAACTCATTATACTGTGGAGCTGGCCAATCATCCCATATATTATAATAAAAAATAGGCATCTCTTGTCTAATTTCATGTTCCATATCATATAACCAACCCCAAAATCGTGGGTCGGTGTAATGTAAAATAGCATCTGGTTTTTCTCGTCCTATAACTTCTCTCAACAACTCTTGATTCCCATAACCACTTATAGGATAAATTAATAATGATGCATCTTCGATACCTGTTTCTGTTCTGCAAGTATCATTCATATTAACAATTTTTCCATCTTCTGGATGTTTTATTGCACCACCGATTTGTACCCAATCATAATGTTGTAATGTTCCAAGAACAAATTCTTTAGACATTGTACCAACACCAGATGACATTCTTAAATCATCAGAAAGTAATAAAATTTTCTTTTTAGACATATAACCCTCTTAATCGTTTAATAACTGTTTCTTATTTTTTTCCTTTTTAACACTATCCTCTATAACCTTTAATCTTTTATCCATTTTGATTAAAGTATCATAAATTTTGTCAAGTATTTTAAAAGTTGCAATACTATTTGCCATTATAATCTACTTCCACTTGGTTTAAGATTTTTCCATTCATGAATTTGTGTTTTAAACTTATTATCTAAAATATATAAATCCATTGAACGATTAACTAATTTTTGTAATGTAAACTCATCAGATAAAGCATCTACTTTAAATTTTTTATATAAATCTTGTAATATCTTAACTGATGTTAATTTATAATCCATAAAAACCCTTTATATATATGTATATAAATATATATTAATCCAATATTTGTACTAATTTTTTTAATTTTTCAGCATAGTGTATTGTATTCATAGTTCCTCTTGATTTTACACCCTTTTGTATAAACGCTACAATAATATCACTATATTCAGCTATTTGTTTATTTCGTTTAAAATAGTTTGTAACATAATATTGTTTATTATATTCAGTAGCTGGTAACTTACAATGCATATTCCAACTATAATGTGCTGGGGGAAATTCTACATATTTCATATCAAATTCAAGAGTAAATTTTTTAGCATAACCGTCTGCTCCATCCTTCTGTCCACCACTAACTATTTCCACTTCATCTCCATATTTTTCTTTTATTTCAAATATTAAATCTTTTATTTTCTGCTTATTTGTATATCTTCTACTACCAACAATACCAATTTTAATACTCATAATCATTTCTTTTTTGTTTTTTTGCTGGTTTATCTGAAGTTGTAAATTTTGCAACATTATAAAATTCTTGTAACCCGTCTAATATTTTACTTGAATCACTATATTGATATTCGAATCTTTTATATGGACTACTTGGTGTATTAATAGGAATGATATCAAACCAAATAAATTCACTGGTATTAATATAAAAACCTTGTTTAACAACTGTTTTGAATGACAACTTATCTTCCCACTTCATAAGAAACTCTTTTAAATCTTTACTATTAATTTCACCGCCTTCAAACCATAAATATAACAAAATTGTAGTATGCAATTCTTTATGTATATTATTTATTTTTTTTATAACCTCTTGTTCTATATCAGTATTAATAAAATCTGATAACTTCAATCTTAAACTTACTTTTGGCATCATCACAAAACTCCTGCATCACAATACTCTGTTTGATTAAATTCACAAAACCTGCAATTCTTCTTAGATGGATTCTTTATATAAATATGTTCAGTATTATATTCTCCATCAATAAAAGATTCATTAATAAATTTATTTAAATTATTAATAACTTTATTTATGCTTGGTTTACCATTTGCTGGCGTAAACGTCTGAACTCTCCTTTGTGGAAAATCCACTTTTTCATATAATTTTCTTTTAACAATAAAATATTCTACATCTATCTTATCTAATGCAATATCATTTTGAGCACCATAAAATTGTTTGTATAATAATAACTGATCTGTCTTATTTTTATCAGCTTTTGCCCACTTATTCCAACCCATAGTAGAAGTCTTAATATCTATGATTTTATATTTATCTCTTACTGTGTCGTATATAACAACATCCATGTATCCAATAAACTTAATACCATTAGACATATCATATTTTATTGGAACTTCTACACCAACTAACTCATATCCCCTTTTACTAAAATACATTCCACGTTTCTTTTTAAACCAATCTAATATGTTCAATCCGTGTTTATAAAATTCTTCCATATCAGATTGTTCACAAAATACTTCACCACCATTTCTTTGCATTATATCAGTATAATTTGTTTTCATTCTATGTAATAGCATCTTATCTAATGGAAGAGCATCAGCCATTTTTGCTGTATCATTATACATTACAGTAAGATATGTTTGCAAAACTTCATGCATTGAAGTTCCAAACATAGTGTGAATATTATCTGTAAACTGACGTAACTCATCAATGTAGTTAAGTTTCCACTTATGTGGACAAGTAACCCATTGATTATATTGACTATAACTTATTTTTTTCACTTACCCCATTTACCATTCTTTACGATTGTCGCCATAATACCATAATTAGATACATCTAAAAATGCATCTTCTATTGGTTCACCATTTACTGCTGCTTCCTTACCACCCATTAATAAAGTTTTCAATCTTTGAATTTTATCATTCATTCTAAACCATAATCCCGTTAATGATAATTTAACTTCTTCGGGTGTTTGTAATTGTGTACCAACACTAATATTACCTGGACCATAATCATGTTGTTTATGTAAAAAAAGTTCATATTGTTCTCGTTGTAATCTACGAAACTCTGCTGTCATCTGAGGCCATTCTTCTTCCATTTGTTGAACAATGGTTTTGTCCTCATTCATAGTTTCATATGTTACCTTTTTATTTGATTCTTTTATTGCTTTTAGCATTTTAATTACTCATACTCCCTAATACATTTATGCCAAGTTCTTCTATCTTCTTTTCTTCAATACCCCACTTTCTACTTATTTCTCCTAACTCAAGCATACCACCTTCTGTAAGCATTAGCATATCTATCATTTCAATAGCTTCATTTCTGTTACATTCTTCCTGATTTCTAATAATATTAATTAACCAATTTGGATAATCCATGTCACTTCTCCCTTTAATATATTTTAACCATTGTTTACCTTTTGGTAACACATTGATATATAATTTATATAACTCTTTCGGTTGTAAATTATATTTTTGTAATTCATTTACTAATTCTACCCACTCCATTTTCATAGATAAAAATCTATGTGTCATATAATTAGACCAAGACTTCTTATCTTCGTCTGATATATCTTCCCAATAACTAGGACTTTGAACCGCTGTTATCTGTTTTATGTGGTCGAACAGACTTTTTCTTTTTATGAAAGACTTTTTCATATCTCTTTTCCCATTCATCTAATGTAATACCTAACCTTGGTATATCACCTTTTCCTGCTGAAGATTTTCTGTGGAAAATAGATATGTCTTTTTTTTGTTTAACTTTTTTGTCACTCATTGTCCCATAAGGTCGTGTCTAGAAAGTGACTCTTCTTTTGGTTTTTCTATACCACTACCCTCTAACATACCTTCTGCAACTTCACCACAATTTCCACAACTATAAACTTGTACAGGAATAAGTGCTTCTTGTCCATTAGGTGATACTAAAGCAGATAATCTCTTTAATATAAATGAAGTAATAAATAAATAGTTATTACAACTATTACATTTAATAGTTTCTGCATCTTTTAAATCAACTCTAACTTGTGCGTTTGGATTTTTTAAAGGTTTCATTGGTTTTGTACTCATTTTATATCTCCTAAATAATTTCGTCTATTAATCTATATTTTAAACACGTTTTAGCATCCCACAGTAAATCATGTTTTAATATCTCATCCAACTTCTTCATTGGAACTTTAGTATGTTCTTTATATACATTTTTTATAGTTTCCATCATTAAATCAAGATTCTGTTTCTCATCCTCAAACTCTGAATACTTTCCCCAAAAGTTTGTTGATAATTGATGAATTAACATATAAGAATTTCTACTCATAAGTCTATGACTTGCAACTACTGAAAGAAATGTTGCCGCACTTGCACAAAATCCATCTACATAAGTCTGAACAGGAACTTTACACCTCAATATTGTATCCATTGATGAAATACCTGCAGTTATTGAACCACCACCTGAGTTGATATATATTCTTAATGTTGGTGGTTGGTCTAAATCTAAATTATTACATAATGTTAAACTTTTAGATTCTAATTCACCTATCTTTTTGTTAAGTTCAGATGCACTATCTCTATTTACACCTGCATAATAATAAATTTTATTTTCGTGCACTGATATATGTTTTTCAGTTGGTGGTGTATTCTGTACATTTTTCTTTTTAAGTGGTTTCTTTTCACCCCAATGTTTTTCTATCATTATTTTATTACTCCTAATAATTCTATTATCATAGCCATAGCATTGATTTCCTTATCAACTACTTGACTATCTGATAGTTCATATCTTGCAATAACCAAAATACATTCTGCTACATGTCCTTTTCCATAACTGTCTACTTCATCATATAACAAACGAAATAAGTCAGCAAAATCCGTAATCTTATTATCTGCCAACAGTTGTCTAATATCTTTAAATGCATTTCTTTTATTTTGTATTTTTAAAATCTCTAATAATTTTAATTTATAATCATTTTGAATAATACTATTAGTATCTAATTTTAACTGTAAATTAACTACATTTCTTTGAGCTGAGTTAATTGTTCTACGGATATCAGGATAATTAGAATCTATCAATATTTTCAAATCTTTCAATTCACAATTAATTTCTTCCTCTTCTAAAATTTGATTTAATCTTTGAGCTACTTCTACTTTAGATGGTGGAATTATTTGAAATAATTGACATCTACTTTGTATCGGATCAATAATTCGTTCCACGTAATTACAAGTCAATATAAATCTACAATGTTTACTAAATGTTTCCATTAGATTACGAAGAGCCGCTTGTGCGTTTGGTGTAATGTAATCACACTCATCTAATATAATAATCTTTAAATCCTTAAATCCAACAGTAGAGGCAAAGTTCTTAACTTTAGTTCTAACTGTATCTACATTATTTTCATCAGATGCATTAATATATAGATAATCACATTCTATATTCTTAACAAGTAATTTAGCGAGAGTGGTCTTACCTGTACCAGCCTTCCCATACAGAAGAAGATGTGGTAAGTCACCACTCTCAAGATAAACAGATACTTTACTTTTTAGGTGTTCATTACCAATGTAAGTATCTATTGTAGAAGGCCGATATTTTTCTACCCATAAAGAATTACTCATTATAAATACCTTTATTATCTACTTCATATTTCATAACTTCTGCTTTATTTAAAGCCTCTTTTGGATAAGGTAATAATGGGTGTTTCAATGTATTCATAAATAGTTTGTTTTCTTTCTTATTACCAATAAAATATAAATATCTGTGTTTTTCTGCTTCTTTCTTTAACCAAAATGTGTGTCCTATTTGCTTCTTTAAATGTTCAACGTTACTACTACCATACATAGAATAAACAGTCCTACTATGAATCCATTCACCATCTTCTTCTATTTTCAAACTAAATGTCGGTGCCATCTGTATATCTCCGCATCCTTGATACAACCAATTGGTTGCTTGATATATTCCACCAGCATGATTTTGTTCAGGATCTGCATATGATATTAATACCTTTATATTTGATGCATTCTTTTTCAACCATTTAAATGACTGTGATATAACATAAGATTCAATATTTTTACCATAACCATCATGTATAAATAACCTTGTTAATTCTAAAATATTTTTAGTTGTAAGTTTTAAATCTTCTTTAAATATAGAACCAAGAACTCTTCTACCAATTGGAAATCCATATGTTATACAGCCAATTAACTTTTCTTCAAGTTCATCAAAAAACTTATGTTCATTACCAGGTTGATAAAAAACACCTAACGCATACCTACAAGAAGATAATCTTCCACTATAATGATTCTTTTCTATTATACTTCTTGCTAGTGGTTTTTGTATTCGTCTTAAAAGAACCTTTGAAGTATCACAAGTATCAATCAACGTCAGTTACTGCTACCAACCAATAAATCACACTAAAATCATCTACCTTAAATACAATTTTAGCTAACCCTTCACTACTAACTTCTAATGTAGCACTTTCACATTCTTTATTAGCAGTTAATACTTCTTTAAAAATATTCGCATTGAAAGATACATTATCAATATTACTTGATTGTGATGTAGTAACTGGAAGTGTAACACGGTTAGTATTAATTGCTGCATAACCAATCACAAGTTTTGTATTACTTCCATCTGTTAATACTGTAAAATTATCAGTTTCTGCTAAAGCACCTTTACCAGCTATAAACTTATTAACAAATTGTGGTGTAACATCAATTTTTACCTCAAACTCAGGTACTTCTTTTAACTGTGGTGGTTTATTGATAATAGATACATCGCTCAACATATAATTTACTGATGAAAATGCATCAGTTACCTTTAAAGCTATTGATTTATCACCAGCTTTACTTATTGAAACATTAACATCTTCATCTAATACAGATAATAACTTTAATAATTGCTCTGTATTATAAATACCAACTTCAGAATCCTCAAATTGCCATTTATCCATTTCTAATTCACCTAACAAAGTTTTATCACCTGATATAAACCTTGCTGATAGCTTATTCGAATTGCTATTCAATATTACTGAATTTACTGTTCCATTCAGATAATACTTATTTATGAAACGAACTAGTTTCTGCTTATTCATTGTAACTTCTCCTATTAATTATAACCATATATACATATATATAGTTTTGTTTGTTCAAAATCAAAAAAATCTTTCTATTGTTTTACTAGCATCAGTTGGTTCACTCCATCCAAGAGCTTCATACAACATCATAATTTTTTTATGTAATGCTTGTTTATAAATTTTATCATGATTAATATATTGTTTTATAAAAGATAATATTTCTGGTGGATCTTCATATCCTTTATATGCAACAGTTTGTAACCCAATTGGATTATTCTTTAAATATACCCACTTAATTTTTTCACCATTATATATTGGTGAATATTTCCTTGTAAGATTAAAATGTTTTAATAAATCATTATAAAATAATGAACTTTTAACATGAATTGGAGTCCCTAATTTATAAGTGTGAAATATATCACCACTACTATCTCTATATTTTTTGATTCCTTTTACGCTCGTTGGCATCGCAATCTTATTAAAATCCATAAGTTTCATACTATCTTTAAAATTAAGAATAAATTTATCTATCTTATCTTTTGGAACATCCATTAAAATATCTTCTAATAACTTACTTAACATCTCTCTCATAGCAATTGGAAAACTAGATCGTACATTATCCACTCCCTTTACCATCATCTTATTTACTTTCTTACCATTATCATTTATAATCTTTAGACCATAACGCTTTTTAGTTATAAACAATCCACTTTTAGCAATAACCTCTTGTTTAATATCAAAACGATGTTTATCTAAGTTACAAAACTTCTTAGCAAAATAATCATAACTTTGATTTAAATACAATTGAACTTCACTAGCAATATTTAAAATTGTATTAGACATTTTTTCTTCATTGTAAATATTAATATTTGGAAATCTTTTAATAACTAACGGCATTGCTGAATAAAAAACTGAATCAGTATCAATGTAAATACAATAATTTTCAGTATCATTTAATTCTTTATTATAAAAATTATTAGTAACTTTCTTAGTAAATTTAATTAATGATTGTCCTGTATATGTAACTGCTTCTGCATTATCTACATCATAGAACCTAAATACTGGTAAACCCAATACTCCATATAAACTATTCAAAAGAACTTTCTGTAAATACTGCCTCCTATCAAAATAATCTGATTTATCCTTATCCCCTTCTTCATAAAACTTTTTAGATAGCTTTCTATACTCAACTCGTTCATCAAACCACTTTCTTAATAACGCTGGAAGCAATCCATCTTTATCAGTTCTATACATCACACCGTTTGTTGCAACACCAACTTCTCTTTTATCTAGAAAATTTTTAAGTTCTATCTCTGTAAACTTACCAATTTCTTTTTCATCTTGAATTATTGAATAAGTTTTTTTATTATCTTTCTTTAAAAACTCTTCTGGCTTCCATCCTTGTATTTTACCAAGTTTTGTTTCTGGGGATATGTTTAATGACATAATACAAGAAGGATACATAGATGTAATATCTAAATCAAATACCCAATTATGTTTGCCTTTTATTGGTTCTTGAACATACGCACCAACAAACTTATCCTTATAAAATTTCTTTGATCTTTTAGGTTTATTAGGAGCTATAATACTCTTTTTTCTTAAATAAACTAAAATTGCTCCTTCTAAATAACGAGAACTCATAAATACATCTTCATATGGTATATGACCTAAATGTGCAATACCTCTTGCTATCTCAATAAAATCTAATTTATCATCAATCTTCTTAACAAGTTTTACATCTTGTAAGTTATACTGTATAAAATTTTCCAAATCATTTTCATATAAGTCATTTAATGTTCCTTCATATTCAATCTTAGTTTCACCTACTTCATAACTACCAATATCATCTAACCGATATGAAGACCTTTCATTAAATGTAAACCTTTTATATAAAGCTAAATAATCTAATGTACTAACACCTGCTATTTTATATCTATTTTGAAAATCACTCCATTGAACATTCTGAATAGGCGATAAACAATCAGCAATATTCTTACCAACTATTTGTTGTGCTCGATTATAAAGATATGGAATATCAAAAAACTCTACATTCCAACCTGTTAAAATTGTTGGTTTTATTTCTAAATACTTCATAAAAAAAGCATTTAACAAGTCATACTCTTCTGAATAAGATTTTATTGTTACTTTACCGTCAACTTTTATTCTATCATCACTTAACTTTAATTTATTAGATTGATCCAATACATAACAAAAATACTCATCTGTTAATGGATCATTAAATGCTATTGAAGTTATTTTATTCTCTGCTTTATTTACATCTGGAAATCCATCTGTAACTTCTACTTCAATATCAAATATCATTGTACAATGACCAATTGATACATCGTCTGAATCAGTATAATTATCAACTAATACTCTTATCTCAGGATTAACATCTGATTCAAATAGTTCTGGTTGGTCTTTATCCCACTTATTTATTCTTTTTAATTTATCACCATAAAGAGATATATAAGTTCCAGCTCTATTTTTAACATAGGCATATTTCTTATAACGAAAAGTTTGATGACCAAACTTATCATCCCAAATATGCATTCTATTTACTCTTCTATCATAGAAGATGTTTTGATACAATATAACCTCTTAATTTATGTTTTAAGCTACGAAATAAAACAATACAAGTCAAGTGCTTTTTATTGATTCTCCTGGAATTTCACAACTATCATTATTACAAAATTTATCTATTTCAGCCTCTTCACCTTCAATCCCAACAAAACTTAAATATCCAAGTTTCTTAACTTGTTTATTATATTCTTTTTCATCAATTGACTCATAAGGCATTTGCTTATAAGCACCTCCACTTTTTCTTGGTAATAATGATATACCTTTTAATCTATATTGAAAATATTTTAATACGTGTGGTAGTTCATCTGCTTCTGTTTCGGGATTGAATGTTGCTGTACAACTTACTTGGTTATCTGCCCAATGTCGTTGTAAGAATGCGGCTAAACTGAATTGTTCCCAAATCGAAAGTTCAGCCGCAGTTCTTATACCCTCTCCTACATCTACTGGCACCTCTACTACCATCGTTGAATCTTCTGAACCGAAGGCTGGTTCTAATTTGTAACCTGCTTTTCTTAGTGGTTCAATTAATTCTGAATGTTTTGATAATCTCATTCTTCTTATATAAAATCTTGACTCTGGATAATGCATTCCTGGTGTTGCTCCTACTAAGAGTGAAACTGTACCACTTGGTTTAACACTTGTAGTCTTAATTGATTTTGGAACTGCTAACCAATCAGAATATACACAATCCCAACTTTGAATTGTATCATATCCCTTTTCTAACCACTTTCTTAATTCTTCCATTCCGTGTTTTGTAATAAACTGAGCGACACCACTTACTGAACATCCAATTCTGCGGTTTCTTAACATAACTCTATTAGTATCACTCCAATGAGTTTTACCAAGTGTTACTGTTTTAGCATACAAATACGCATATTTAAGTGTTCTCTGATAATCCTTTAGTGAGTCATGATTATACGGAAATGTCTCTACTAAACAACATAACTCATATGATTCAAGTGACTGTTCAAGACAAGGATTACCACCAGCAACTCTATGGTCTTTATTATCCCCACCATTTTGCATACGAGAAAATGTTCTCATATTTTTTAACCACGCAAATCCAGGTTCACCATTATCTGTAATTCTTTTGCATATATCAGTATAATCCATACCAAGTTCAGCAAATACTGAATTATTTGAAGTCCAACCATATTGATCTCTATGTGGATTAATTTGATAATTTTTTAAATCTAAATATTCATCATCAAATGGATCACCAAATACTATTTCTGCTGTTCTCCTTACATTACCTGCCACAACACATTTTCCTATAAGATTCATAATATCAACAATTGTAGTAACTGTAATTGGTTCACCCACATTTTTATCTAATACTTTACGAATATCCTGATGAATTTCTTGTAATGGTTCATAACCACTTGATACTCCACCAAAGCCTTTGATTGGTTCACCTGCATCTCTAATCATATCATAATCAAAATAAACAACACTTGTTCCATGAAAATATGACTCCAAAAGTAACTTAACTGATTCTACCCAACCTTCTCTTGTATCAGGTATTTCAAATTGTTCACTTTTTCTATCTTTATTAGGTCCCTTAACAATAATTTCACCAGCACCTTTTGTATCGAACCCAACACCTACACCCAACATTGAAGCATCCATTAAAAAACAAAATGGTTTTGCATAATCTTCTTTGATTGTTGATGTAGATACAAATGCACAATTATTTAGTGCAGCATATAAATTCTTTTCTTCTGTGATTGGTGTTCCCATTGCCCATAAACCACGACCTGGTGGTAAGAATTTCATATTGAATATTCTATCATACATTTCTTGAGCTGACCTTTGAGCTTGCCAAGCATTCCAACCAAGTTGATGTGATTCTATCCAATTTTTTTGCATAGAATAAGTACCTTCTACAACTCTTTTTATGGTTTCCCACCATCTTTCATTTTTTCCATTTTCTTTAATTCTTGAATAGGTTCTCATGTAAACTAATTCACCTAAACCGTTAAAACCAAATGGTGGTTTTTTTCTTTTGTATTTATTTATAAAATTTTTTGATAAAACAAATTTTTCCATCTGCAATTCCTCTTATAATCTTTTCCCGTAACACTAATAAATATAATATATATTAAATCCAAATTGTTATTTATTCAAATCCATCAACTTTTTTTTCCATATCTTTATATTTGTTCGCTAATTCCTTTCTTAAAAATTCTTGACTGTTATCCATCTTACTTTGAGCTTCTTTTCCAAACCTACTACTACCTTCATGTATCTTAACTAACCCAATATTAGTATTAATTGTTGATGGATAAGTTATACCATCAATCCCAAATCTGTTTTTAATAACATGAAATCTACCTGTATTTGCTATTTTATCTTCTACTTTCCTACTCATACTCATAACAAAGTCAGCAGTCATAACCTTACTATAATCTTCTGCAACTTTATCAGCACCAATTACATCTTCTTCCAACGCTGAACGATTAGCTTGAGAAGCAGTCCATATTGGAATATCTAACTCACCAGCAAGTCCTCTTAAATCTTCATATATATTTCCAAGAGCGTGTCTTTTTTCTTTAAAAAATCCTGTTGGCATTAAAATATCAGCATAATCAACAACCACCATATCTACTTTAGTATCACTTAACTCTATTTGTTTCAAATGTGCACCTAATGTTTGAACTGATGCAGATTTAGTTGGAAAGTATTTTATAAGTAATTTACCTTTAAGTGCTGATATCTTTTTTCTTACATCTTCTTTATAATACTTTATATTTGCTGTAGTAATACCAGTATTAATAGAATCATATCTTAAACCAACATAATTCTGATTTAACTCTAATGTATAATGTATAACTGTTTTACCTTTTTTAACTACATCTGCACCTAACGCTTGAAGTGTCCAAGATTTACCAATACCAGCTGGTGCAACAATAACTCCCAATTCACCAGCACCTAAACCACCATCCATAACCTCATTAATTACATCCCATGGAGTTTTAACTGTTACTCTAGAAGATTCTTCTAATCTTAAATCTAACGATGGAATATAATCATGACCTAAATCTCTTGTTGTTCCCGCTTTCATTGCATTATCTATAATAGATTTTATACCATCATAGTTTTTATTCTCTAACATATCAACTGATTCAAGAATCGCATTCTTCAATGTTTGATTCTTACAAAAATCTAATGTTTCAGATTGAACAAATTCTAAATCAGTAGATTCTATATTTTTCCAAATATCTCTTAATTTATCAACCACTCCAGATTTAAGAATTTCATTATCTATCTCATCTATTTTATACTTTATAACTTCAAGTGTCGGTTGCTTTTTATACTCATAATAATAGTCACGTATAGTTTTCACTATCCACTTATTAGAGTCAGAATCAAACATAGCTGGTTGTAATATATCACTAATTGTTTGCACAAATTTAACATCAGTCATCAACGATGCAATTATCTTTGTTTGAAATGATGTTCCAAATTGTGTTAATGTATCACTCACTATGTAACCTTTTAATTTCTTTTTTCATTTTTCTGTTCAAATAGTATACATAAATATGTTTTGGTTTTCTGTTATTAAAAAATATATTTGGATCTCCTGCATCATATCTCTTTTTCAATTCTCTACCATAAGGTCTTTTATCTTGATTCAAAGATCTACTATGATATTCCTTACCATCTACCATCAATATTCTTGCAGGAGCTGTTTCTCCAAAATATTCAAAATTTGTAGCCTTATAAATAACACCAGAATGACCATAATGTTGATCTGCAAAAGAAACAATAACTTCTATATCTGTATTCTTTTTTAACCACTTAAATGTTTGTCCTATAAAATAACTTTCTGTATTTGTTGGTGTATCATCAATACACACTAACCTTCTTAACTCAAAACACTTATCAGGATTGATTGGATTGTATTTAGCTGCTGTTGCTGGCATTGATGGCATAGCATATAACATAGCTCCTATCATCTTTGGTAATCCAAATTTACCTTCTGTATATAAACCAAAGTGGTAATAGGACTGTATCCCATTTATATTATGTGAATAATGATGCTTCTCAATAAAACTAGTTACTGCTTTTCTATTTACGTGTTCAACAACAAAATCAGTTACCTTCATGAGATTTCTCTGCATAATGATTCAATTGGTTAAAGTTATTTACTAACCAACTCGTTACATTAGGAAGTGCTGTATATAACTTATCTTCCAAAAACATTTTCTCAAATTGAAATTTTATTAATCTTTGGATTGGTTCATTTACTCTCGATATTATCTTTGTTTTTGTAGAGCCTGAAATATCTACATCTGATAATTGCATCAACTTATAATTTAATTCTATAACATCTTTTGATTCTGGTAATGCATCAATAACTTCATCAATCTGAACTATGCGATTTTCACTTAGAAACGGTAATTTTTTTTGAATTGTTTTTAAACCTAATCCTCTAACACCTGATATATTATCTGATTTATCTCCATCTAAAACTCTATACCAAATAAGATTATGAGATGAAATACCATATTCATCTAATACCATATCTTCATCATACATTTTCTTTTTAGTTGGACTCCATACTTTTATTCTACTATTTGCCAACTGTAAAAAATCTTTATCAGTAGACATAATAGTAATTTTAGAATCAGTAAGAACTTGTCTACATAAATAACCAATCGTATCATCAGCTTCAATATTATCATAAGATAAAACAGTTACAGGAAGTGCATCTAAATACTCAACAATTCTCTGTAACTGCATAATCATATTGTGTTTCTCATCTTCTTGAGATGCGAAATCATATGAACGATTTACTCTATACTTGGTTTTTCTTTTTTGTTTATACTCAGGATATATTTTGCGACGGCGATTAGACCCACCTTTACCATCAAATACTATGATAACACGGGTAGGTCTAATCATATTTATAGTATAACCAATACTCCTTAGAAAACCAACTATTCCACCAACATGAATTCCATCCTCATTGGTAGTTGGTATAACACTAAATACTCTTATAAAAGTATTTAAGCCATCTATGATAAGTACCTTGTCATTAGGTTCACCACCGTCTAATGATCCACCCTTTTTCTTTATCTCTTCAAATATAGACAGATATTTTGCATTACTCACTTACTTCTTCTTCCACGACTACATCATCAATTCCAAAATTCTTTTCATATTTCAAAATTACTTTATCGCAAATTAGTTGATAGCAGTATTCTTTAAACCCATCATCTTTTAGATAGTCAGACCAATCTTTAGATTGAAATTTAATTTCTTTATCTTCATGATTTTTCATAGTATACCAAGCACCAGCTTGTTTTACAAGTTTATGATCTTTCATAACGTGTAACCAACTACCTTCATTATCAATACCAGTTTCAAAATACAATTCAAAATCGGCATGTCTCATTGGAGGACCAAGTCTATTCTTTATAACTTGAGCTCTCATTTTTATACCAATTGTATTCTTCTTTGCATCTTTGATTTGACCTACATTTTTCAATCTAATACGAGTTGATGCGTGAAATGGTAATGCTTTTCCACCACTTGTTGTCCAAGGGTCTCCAAACATTACTCCAAGTTTTTGTCGAAGTTGATTGGTAAATACAAGAGCAATTTTCTGTCTACCAATCATTTGAGTAATCTTTCTCATAGCTTTTGATATAATGATTGCTTTTGCAGTAGCCCAACCATCTTTATCAAAATCTGCTTCCAACTCTACTTTCGTAGTAGCTGCTGCCAGTGAATCTACAAGTATAGTTACTAATCTATCCTTATCTGATTCCCTAACTTTTGCTACAATCTCTTCTATAGCTGAAAATATATCTTCAATAGTTTCTAAATGTAAATACAACATACTATCTACATTTACACCAATTGCACCAAGAAACTCAGTACTAACAGAAGTTTCTGTATCTATATAAACTGCTACTCCGCCCTTTTTCTGGGTTTCAGCAAGTATATGAGCACCAAGTAGTGATTTACCACTTGATTCTAATCCATTAAGTTCTGTTATTCTACCTACAGCAACACCACCATTAGGTTTATTTGATATTGCTAAGTCTAACATAGTAGAACCTGTAGATACAAAATCCTTTATATCAGTAGGTGTTGTATCTGTACCATCAAGGAAATATGCTACTTTCATATCCTTGAATTGTTTATTTAAGGTGTCGGCTAAAACACCAGCCAATACGTCTCTAGTTGACATATAAATCTCCTATAAATATGGGTGGCACCAGAAGTATATACTAGCAGTGGCTCTTAACCCTAGCCACCCAATATTATTTTATTTAGTTATTAAATAAATCATCAAATGCATCTGATGTTTTCTTTGAATCATATGTAGAAGCATCTGCTAAAGCTTTTTTATCTTCTACTTTTTTTTCTTCAGAAGTTGAACCACCATTCAGGTACTCATTAAGTGCCTGAGTTAATTCTTCATAAGATTTTTCCTGATAAATTTCAGTAATATTCTTCTGAGATTCATTTAATGATTCAAGTACTGATGCATCTTCTGTAATTGGAGTTTGATTTGGCTTAACTCTAATTGATGTTGAAGGAAAGGTTTTACCTGTTTCTTCAGCAGTTTTGAATTCTACAGCAACATCACGACCACTTACTGCATCTGTGATATCACCATAATCTGGATCAGCGATTATAGAAAGTAGTTCTTGATAAACTGTCTTTCCAAATCCCCAAAAACGTACACCTTGAGTTTCTTCACCACGAACAACAACTGGAGCGAAAGTTCTCATTTTCGCTTCAACTTTTTTACCTAAACGGTAGTCATCCTTTGAACCAGTTGATTTGAGTTTTTGAGCAAACTCTTCAATTGGGTCAGGACGACCAAATGATACAGGTGAAAGATAATTCTTACCACCTAAATCATAATGAAAATACAGCTCAATGAAAGGATTATCCTTATTGTGTTTGTAAGGAACAATTCTAACTACCTGTAAACCAGGTTGAGGTTTCCAAAGGTTTGAAGTTCTATTATTTGCGGTTTGAAGTTGACTAAGACGATTTTTGATTGCGTTTAAATCCATTTTTATTCTCCATTATTTAATTAGTTAATTAGTATTTGTTAATCAAGTGTAACCTTGATACAATAATAAATATAATCGAAATTTCGAAAATACAATTTATTTTTTATCTTTATCCCACGTTTCTACATTTACGATAGTATAAATTCTTGTTGGTATTTTATTAAGACCATCCTCATTTGTGAGTAGTAAACAATTCTTATAATTCTCCCACTCTATTGGAAATGTCTTATCTAATTTACCATCATTCAACTCACGAATCAAATCATTAAGTGCATTAATTGTATAAAGTGTATTGGTATTCTTTTTTCTGTGAAGTGAAATGGTATCTGGAATACCTTGCATGAAGTCTTCATCATACTCTACATTATATGTACATATTAATTGATGGTGATCTTTTTCATTCTGAAATACATAAATCTTATCGAACACAATATCATTACATGCTATAATAATATCTACTGTTTCATAGAATCTATTTCTTTTAGTGAATGTACAGAGTAGTTGTGTTTTCATGTTATTTGTCACCATATAAAGCTAATAACGAATCTAACTCTTTTTGTCTATTAGCTCTTTTTCTACCTGATAAGTTTGGATCACTTAATTGAACTTTCAATATTTCAATTCTCTTTTTATCTAATGTTGTATTTACTTTCTTTCGTGCATCATCAACAACTTGTTCTTGTTCTTGATCCTCGTTAAGTGTACTACCAAAATAGTTTTGATTTGCAAACTTCTCTACCATATAACCGTGATCATCTTTTACAGGCCTTCTTTTAGCACCACCTCTACCTCTACCAGCTTGAACATAGATAGTCATCGTTTGATTGAAAGGTGGCTTTTTAAAATCAACATCATCCACACTTTCTGGTAATTCAACACCTTTTTTTGCCCAAAAATCTTTTACCTTTTGATAATAATCAGGATCTACTTCTATACCTTTAGTTTTATCACCTTTCAAATACATAGTAACTGTTTTCGCATCGGGATGATAATAATTATGCGCCTTCATCATAGCATTAGTTTCAACAGTATCTGCATTTCTAATGGCTGATTCATGGTATGGTGGTACACTTCCATTTGCTACAGCCTCTCTATGATATTCTTCTATTAACCTTTTCCTCTCCGATTTGTATTCATCTAATAATCGTTTTTCTTCAGGATTTTCAGCAAGTTTTCTTCTAATAGAATTTAGTAACTTATCATTAATTAATGAACCTTTAAATTGATTTACAGGTCCAGCCATCAAATCCATATTTGAAGTAGGATCATCATATTTTGCCTGTAAAGGTTCTAGTTCATCAATTACTTTTTTGTCATAATCAGTTAATTGATCTTTTCTCTTTTTCATTATTTCTTGTATTGAATTGCCATCCGCTGGTTTTTTTGCTTTTAGTGACAATCCTTTAAACTTACCCGATTCCACTACATCACTTTCAGCAGTTGAAAATGGAACTCTATGGTCTGGCTCCATATGACTAAGTGGTAATGGTTTACCTGTAACTGGACTTTTAGCATCATTTTTAAGATATAATCTAATTATTTCTCTTGCTCTTGTGTAGCCAGGTGATTCTTTATCTAATCCAGGATATCCTGGTTGACCTTTTTTTAGTTTTGTTAATTTTGTTAAATGTCTCGGAACTGCCCCACCTTTTGCAAATCTTTTTATTAGAGCTTCAAATTCTTTTGGTTCTAAGTTTTTTTCTAAATAATCTATAGCTTTATCTAAAGTTTCATCATCTACTTCTCTTTGGCGTATACTAGGATGAACATAAGGTTCTTCGTTAAATTCTTCACCCCTTTCTTCAGCTTCTAATCTTCTTCTATCTTGCTCCATTCTTTTTTCTGTGAATGTTTTTAAATCTTTCACATCTTGAACTGATGGAGAATTAGAACCACCACCACTTTTTAAACGAACAGCATCTCTATTTTCTAATATAAAATCTAAATCTTCTTTTAAATCCTCAGCGACCTTTATTTGTTTTTTTGTTATATTTTGTTTTTCAGGTTTCTCTTTAGGTTCTTCACCCTTATCAACTTTTTTAATATCATCTTTAGAAGCATCTTTCTTAACTAAATCTTGAGTATCTGGATTATGAGTTTGTACAACATAAGTGTTACCACTCTTTTTATTTTTTACAATATCATCCTCGGTAAGATTTTGACTTATCTCATCTATAACATCTTGAGTCCAACCATGTTCATATAAAATCTGATTAAGGTGATAAAGATGTTTAGTATCTTTTAAATCTATAATACCAACTCTATACGACCATTCATCAACTATTGATTGAAAATCTGTAATCATACAAACTTCTCCGTAATATTTTTCATTTCATGATAGTTTAATCCCCAACTAACTTTAACGGGATATTTACCATCTTGCTCTAATATGTTTTTCACTTTCTTTAAATAATCTAAACCATCTTCCATGTTAAAGTCAAACAAAAAACTATCATAACTATAAAGTACTAACTTACTTCTATAGTCCTTTATTTTAGGAATTAACTGACCTAATACTTTCATATTATTTTCTGTTTCCATTAGCTGTATTGTATAATTAAACAATTTATTAGCATTCATATCAGTTAAGTTTTTCCTATATATCTTCTTACTATAAATATCTGAAACGATAAATTCTTTTGAATAATATACTTCCCATAACTCGTTAACAAAATCATATACTTTACCAAAAAACGGATTTAATTGTACTACTTCAATCGGAATTCCACCGTAAAGATAACGAAATGATTTACGTTTTGATTCTTCATAATCACATCCATAAAATTTAGCCATATGTTCATGTACTGAACCTTCTGAAAATTCATAACCAACTTTATCTGCAATCAATCGTAGATGATATGCATCATAATCCATTTCTACTAAAACACCATTTTTAAATCTACTAACAAATGGTTTTCTACTACCATCAGTTTTATTTAATGCGGCAAAATTAATTCCGCCGAACCTATTACTTGGTCTACCTGTAGAAGTATATATGTTATACTCACTATAAGCCACTTCATTTGCCATTTGTAAGCCATTCTGCTCAATATAAGTTAAATTATCTAACACTTCATTATTATATGACACATTGACATGCTCTTCATATTTTTCAATCGTATCTCTAAGAACTTTAGCTAACTCACGACAATACTCTAAGTGTTTCAATGCAGGAATTATAGTATTTATGTTCTTCTTCCTATAATACATCATATTAAAAAAATGATGAGCATTAGTATCTATTTCTTCTATGTGCAATGGTTCATTGGTAGCCATATAGTGTAACAGATTTACATCAATCACATTATTTAACTCAGTAAAATGAATTAGCTTTTTTCTATCATAAGTATATTTTTTTGTATCTGTTTTTAAGAGTGGTATATCTATATTCAATGTTTCACTATGATTAAATGGCAAAATAAATTCTTTACCACTCATCAATTGAATATACAACAAAGATATATCAGTATCTACAGAATGTTTATTATCATCACAAAATATTGGAATAACAATACTATCTTCTGTATTATAACCTTCAATAAAATTACTTAACTGTATTTTATTTTCTACTATCACTTATAACCTTATCTATTGCATTAAAAACCATTGGAGGATCTATCTCCTTTGAACACTCAAATTCTCTATCAGTTCCTTTATGGTCTGGACATACATCCCATCCACTTATAAGACTCAACGTTTCATCTCTATGCCAACAACCATTACATACTTTATCATTATGAACGTGAACACATTTATGTTGAAATTCAAACCAAGGTTCTGTCATACCATGTATCATAATAACCCATTTATTTACTGCCCACGCTAACCAAGATAATCCACTTCCCAAACCAATAAAAAACTCACAATGAACTAATTCATTAATTCTTTCATCTAATGATTTACCTTGACTTTTTATTACACCTTTTGGAAGTTCATTAATATAACCATCCCTACTTTGATCTTCTTCTAGATCAATATCTAAAACTTTATACCCTTTATGGTTTAAATATTTTACTACATAATCCCAACCTTTAGGATAATTCCAATATTTTAGTTGTGGACCACCTGTATGTACTCCAATACAAACGTACTTTTCTTTCATTGGTCTACCATAGTTATTAAAAACTAAATTAGGTCTTTTCTCAACAAACGGTAATCCTAATATTTCTGTTACTGATTGTTGTAATGGAATATACTGTCTACCATCCCAACCACTTCCTATCTTATAACTAATTATTCCTTCTGCACTCATAGGTAATTTAAAATGCATTTCACCATCACCACATGAATGGCCATGCGGACATACCACGTATCGTGCATGTATATACTTATCTTCACTAAGAAATTCTATCTTAGGATAATTTGGTTTTAGTAATGGTATCAATTCTTGATTTGCTAAAAACAATTTTACTTTACATTTATTCTCTATTCTAAATTGTTCAACATATGGAAACCAAGCTAAAGTATCTCCAAGAGCATTAGATTGAAATACTATATGAACTGTTTTACCCTGAACTGGGTGGAACTGTATCATTATAACCTTTATTTAGTAATATATATCAATAAGTTTTCAATAATAACAATTTTTTTTGTAAACTCTCTGATGAATCTTTTGATGGTATCCAAAGTTGTAACGGAAATAAAAGTTTACTTATACCTGGATATCCTTTTTCTAACCTTCTCATAGTCCTTTGATTATCTCTAGTTACTTCTTCTTTTTTACCTGATATTCTCCATTGAAAAGATGTATATCTATATAAATTATTTTTACTACTAAAATCTGCTTTAGATACTTCAAATATATCTGCGTTTCTATTATTTCCTTTTTGTGTAAAATACCTCATAATACTACCAATTCTATAATCACTTTTAGATGGATTTACTGAAATTACTTTTGGGTATTTTTGTCTTTTAGGGAATTTTAACCTAACATACTTATCAAATAAAGTTCTATCCTTTATCCTATTTCTTAATATCAATTTTGAATTTGAAGTATCTGTTATTCCAGTTAAATATACTTCTTTTTTACTTAAAGTAAAATATACTGAATACATTGTACCTGGCTTAACAAGTCCTTTTGTATGACTATAAACAAATTCTTGTGGTTTTGTGCTTAAACCTTGAATAGTTCTTTCAATGTTTGTTTTTATATTTTGTATTTGTTGTTTACTAACCATTAGTCAAACCAACTTCCTATAATATCAAGAATACTTTTTTGTTCTACAGAACCCTCTATTGTACGAGCTTTACCTACAGCATCCATGCCGGTCGCTGGTGCTTCCTGTTCTTTTACTTGATCATTAACTTCTTTCACTTTTTTCTCATTTAGCTGAGCTTGCTTAACAGTAATAGCATCCCAGGCTTCTTCCATTGTGAACTTTTTAGGTGATTTTGTCAACTTTTCTACAGTTGACCTCATTTTACCGTTCAATGTTACTGTCCACCCACTATTATCAACTCTATGATTTATATCAAAAACCTGAAATACAGATTCCTCTTGATATCTTTTAGGTAAATATGTAGAATGAAATGAATTACCTGGAATTATTCCACCAATACCATCTATTTCTAATTCTAATTCTAATGGTATTAACAAAGGTTTTTTATTATTAGCAAACTTTCCTGTAGCTGAAATATAATTTGCTACTGTATTAATAAAAGCTTGTTTCATTCTTCCATTTGCATGATATTTTGAACTGTATAAATCTCTATACTCAGTAGCTATATTTCTCTGAACACCTTTATCATCCTCTGAAACTAACAAATGAAAAGCTGCTGGATCAGACTTATATAATTCACTGGGTAACGGGAAAGGAATACTTTGATCACCTTTTGTACCTAAATAACCTGAAAAATCTTCATGTTGCAAATCACCTTTAGACTGTTTTGTTATTTGTGCATTTATACTTTGAACTTTTTCATCATAATGTGATTCCAAAAGACTTTTATTATCCATCATCCACTGTTTAAGATTAACACTTCCCCCACTTTTTGAAAGTGGTCCAATATTACCACTTGCACCTATTCTTTCAAAACCATCTTTTTTCAACGCAATTTCTATATTTTTCATATTCACATTTGGGTTTTCATCTGTATAAAACTTGAACATTCCAGCTAATGCAGCAGTTTCTATAGATGTAGCTTCAGATGGTACTTTTCCTAAAGTTCTTACATCATCATAATTAGCACCGTACATTATAGATAAAGCCATAGCATTTGGTACTTTAGCAGTTATATTTTGTCTTTTAGTGATACTTTCATTATTCCAAACTGGAAAGAAAAATACTCCTTGATTTACCACATCTCCATTAAAATAAACTGATTTAGTACTTTTTGTTCTTTTTGTACCATCACTAATTTTAGTTTTTAACTTAAAATCAAGTGCAGTAACTTGTTCATCTATTATTTTAGATCGGTTTGTTACAACTTGATCTTGAACAATATTAAAATCCCAAATATATATTTCTCGATTTAATATTGAAAACATATTCTCTAAAGCTTCTCTAACACTTATAGATTCCACAGTAGTTCCAAATGCCTCTTTTAATACTTTTGTATTAATTAACATATTTCTTAAATAACCATACTTTCCAGCTGTTGGCGTTTGTTTTGTAACTGCAGTATTTTCCCAAAATTCTTTTCTCTCAGCAAATGGTTTGCCTTTCATATCTGGATAATCTTTAAAAAGTTTTGTATTTTGTGTAAAAGTTCCTTTGTATTCTTCAACATTAGCATTCTCTGTAGAAAACGCATCAAATTTTGATTTTATCATTTCATGTAAATCTTTAATAGGATCAGGGTCTCCAGCATTTTTTGGTGGTTTCAATGTTCCTGATGTTGATGAACCAATTACCGCATTATTATCTATTTCTTCAGTTTTTACAACTTCATCTTCAACTTCCTCTGGTTCTGGTTGAAAAATTTTAAATTGGCCAGGTAAAATATAACTATTAATATTTACAGTTTCCAATTTAGAATGATTTCTTATTTTAACACTTTCATAAAAAGTTTTATTAAAAGCTTCACCAAGTCCAATTTTAGTTTCAGTAACTCTTTCTATTGATCTAAACTCTGTTACAAGTGGATTCTTTCTACTATCAGATACTAAAGATAAAAATTTAGATAAAATATTATCCTCAAACCAACCCCATTGAACCCAAGAATCAGCAAATTCAGATACTATATAAGCATTATCTTTAATCATATAATCTATAGATGGTGCACCCGACTCAGATGTATCATGCCGTTCGCGAGCGAGAGCACCGAAATCTATTTCATCTTTTTTTGTTATCTGTCCATCAAGGTAGTGGGACATAAGATATGTATCAATCTCACCAATAAAAGTTTTTAATGTAACTCCAACATCAAATTCAACTAACTCTTCAGGACTACCCAATCCTCTCTTTAATTTAAGTAATTGTTCATGAATACTTTCACTTTTTCTTATATTGTAAGTAGCAACCTTATCAATCATATTCCTATTAGGTGTAGTTGCATCTACAACACTTGCACCCACACTTGTTATAATAGTTTGACAATCAAATCCACCATCATCTCTAGACGTAAATTCAAAGTTTTTAATTATACCTATCATAAAATCAAAATCACCTAAATTTTCATCAACAATTTCAGAATAACCTCGATAAGCACTTCTTTTAAAACCATTTCTATCTACAAGTGTTGGTAAGTTTCTTAAACTAGTTTCATCATAAACCCAAGCCCATTCTAATAAAACCTCATGACCATGACTTAAAAAATGAGGCATCAATCTATTAATATCATCAAAACTCCAGCAAGTCCATGAAACTGTTGCTTCTCTTAAAGCCCGTATTCCACCTTTAAAACTTATATCTGCAGATTTCAAACCTGGCATTGGTCTTTTAAACTTATTCTCACCGACCATTTCAAAATTATCTTCTGGATCATAACTTATATATTGTCTTGGCCCATATATTTCATCGTAACCAGCGGCCATGTTTTTAAAAATGTTTAAGCTTTCAGTAACACCCTCTATTGGTTCACCACCAACTAACATAACTGGTTCTGCTAATCCAGAAGTCATTCTCATAAAAGTACTTCTAGTTGAAAGTTTATTTAAATCTAATGGTGATAATCCACGTTCAAATACTTGACGTGGTGCCATTATACTTTCACCAGATTCCCTACCAAGAACTTTCATCTTTTCAAACAATCTATTTTGTATTCTTTTTGAAATCGGTGTTAAATTAATCATAACTTATTAATCACCTTCATTTACGCTATTAAATTCCTCTATGATATTAGTTATATCTGATGGTATTCTTATTATTTTTCCTATCTCTAATGTTGTTTTCCCTCGAATACCATTTGCTTTTGCTATAATCCACCACAAACTAGTATCTTTATAAAATCTATATGCCATAGTATCAAGTCTATCACCATCTTTTGTGCGTACAAACTTATCACTATTATTTATAGGTATCCTTGGATAATATGTAGTTGAATAAACTCTCATACCAGATTTATCCATTTTTACTTGTGTTCTTGCATATCTTTTCATATTACTTACCCGTAACTATTATCTCCCCAAATATCTACTTTTTCTCCTTCAGAAAGTATTCCCTGACCAATTACTCTCGTTCCAGGTATACTAGCAAAGGTATCTGGTACACCATAAAGATTATCAACACCTAAAGCTAAAGCACCAGCACCAGCACTAAGTAATCCTGCAGTTAAATCTGTTGTATCACCTTGATAAACTTTTTCTGATACCCATGGTAGATCAAAATGTTTTTGATCAGAAGAAGGTAATCTATCTCCAACATAAACAAATGTACAACTTACTTGAATATACTTTGGTGCATTTGCAACTGTTGTTTCCCAAGTTCCATTATCCTGAACAGTATAAGTTAAAGCTGATATATAACCTGGTGCAGCATTATACATATCACCAATAGTTAATTTTGTAAATGGAGCAATCATACCCATACCACCACCTACTGCAGAAGCCCACGATGGATATGTTAATCCTGCTAAATAATTTAATTTTTCCCATAATACTTTTAATTCTGTAGGAGATCCAGGATAAACATCAAATGTAAAACTTATTTCTCTATTAGTTCCTTGATAAACATAAACACTATCTGGTCTACCAATATATCTTTCTGATGTATATTCTGGTGAAAATGTATCTGTTATTCCACTTAATGCTGCTCTGAAAACTATAAACGCACCATTATTAGCATCAAAAAACTTAAATGGAATAAAATCTAATTCTTCTGTAGTTTGACCTTTAAATTCATTAGATCCGTATGGTATTAAATTTACCTTATCTTCTTTAACCGAAGATAAATCTATATTTAACTGATTAGCTAATTGGGGGGATATATATTGACCAAGCTTCGTTGCAACTTTATCAAGTACACTTAATGTATTCCGTAAATTTATACCCTGCGGTATATATGTTTTTGTAGTATCAATAATAGAGCCAGCTCTAGTAACAGCTGGTGAACCTGCTATATTTTTAAGAAATTTTGACTTTTTTAATATATCAGTAAAAGGTCTTGCAGCATTGATTATAGATCCTTTAATATTGTTTCCCAGTTCTAATAAAATTGGTTTAGCTTCTCCCCACTCCTCATCAAATTTATTTCCTATACTATCCATTATGTTAGCTGCTATTCCAGTTGCAATACCAACACCTAGCTCTTGTAATTGTCTTTGAAAGTCTGGTAAACCAATACCTATTATTGGAATACCTAGTACTCCTGGTACACTATGAATATGAAATTCATTGTAAGAACCAGGATCTAATAAAGCTTCCTTACCAGCTGAAAGTAAACCTTGAACATTTGATATCGCAGCGATATCAATTAGCTGATACCTTGCAGTAGTAACTTTGTCAAATTTACTTATAAGAACAGATTTTTGTCTATTTTTAAATAGTTGTTCATATTTTAGTTTAAATGGTGATATTTCTGGAGCAGCTGCTTTAGTAAGTCTAGTTATATCAGCAACATACCTATCTATAAAAACACTTGGTTCTCTACCAAAAACAGCATCACCTACTTGATCTATATAATTTAAACCAATCTGTATAAAATCTCCTAAGTTATCTGGTCTTTGTACTCTATCTATACCCCATCTCTCACCAATTTCTCTAATTACAAATGGTTGTTCAAAACCCAACGGTTGATTTACTTTATCATTTCTAATACCTAATATACCTTGGTCTTTACTAAGTTGATCATGATAACCTTCTAATCCCATCCAAGGATATTGAAAACCTAAATTAAAGTCACGATCTTCAGCATGTTTAAAATATATTCGAGATAATTCTGTTGTTGTTGGTCTAATAGTTGGATATCTATTAGTATATTCAAATTCAGGAATAAAAGAAAACCCCATTCTATTTGGAGTTGATGCACGATTAAATAAACTATTTATTGGTGTTCCATCTGAATTAAATAATGGTTTATTTTCCATTGGTGAACCTGGATCAGGAGATCCAACTCTAAAAACTGGTTCTGCCTTATTAAACTTAGTATATAAAGGGTTAAAATCACCTTTAGAATCTAAATACAATGTTTGTGGTATTGCAGGACCACCAGAATCATTTAATTTAAAATCAGTATCAGGATATCTTCTTTTAACAGTAAATCCTGTAGCATGGATATCAAGAAAATAATTTACTCCTTTAGTAGTATTAACAGGATCAGGTACTTCTAATCCTCCGCGAATCTCACCTCTTAAATTAGTATACTTATCTGATGTATCTACTGTGTGCCAGTTTGTTAATTGTGATCTTTCTTCTAATATTGGCATTATTGTAATCCCCCAGTATTATCAGCTGTCTTTTTATGATGTCTATTTCCTTCTTCTGTTTTATCTCTAATATCATACAATACAGTAAGTTGTTGATCTTGTACATCTCCCATAGCCGCACCAACTGCATCACCAGCTGCTGCCATACCTGCTGCACCTCTATCTCTAACTAATCTTGAAAGTTCTTGTACATTTACACCAACAGCATCAGCTAATTTCTGTCTTTGAATCGGTAACATTCGAGTAAACTCAGCTTCACCACCAACCTGTTTTAATATCTCTTGCATCATTTGATCTTGTTTACCAAGAAAAGCTAATTGACGAGCTTTATCAAGATTCAATTCTCTACCAAGTAACATTGAAGCTTCTAACTGTTTCTCAATAGAACCTTCAAAATCCATTAATGATTCAGTTACACCAGCTACTGTACTCATACTTAAACCTAATTTTCGAGCCTGAACTGCAGCAGCTGTTAAACTTTTTCCACCATCACCGGCATATTTTGCAAAAAACTCAGCATTTTCAGCAATATCTTTAAATATAGCTTGTGGTAAAACTCCTTTCAACCTTATAGCTTCAGCAGTCATTTTTGTTTGAGCTATTAATTGTTCTCTACTTAAACTTGATATAGATTCTTGTAAACTTAATACGCTTGTAAATTCGTCAGCAGTCAGTCCTGTTTGTGCAGCTGCTAAAGAAATTTCTCTAACTAAAGCTTCACTTGCATTAGCAACACCACCTAAATTTTCGTTAATAGCTTTAAAAGCATCTCTCGCCTCTTCAGCTGATATAGGTATTAACGCTGCATTAAATCTTGCTTTACCTAAAAGTATTTCAAATTCTGCTGCTTCTTTCCTACTAACTCCAAATTCTTTTCCAGTTTCCGTTAATTTCGTATTTAATGCTATTACAGCTGTAACTATACCTACTACTACAGCTGCTAATGCTAACCACGGATTAGCTGCAGCTAATAAATTAATTGCTTTTTGAACTGATTGAAAAAGATTAAGTCCACCAACTGATGATAATATAGCAGCTCCAACTTCTTTATTAGCTTCTACTGTTTCTTGAGTTTTCTTTAATATATCACGGGTAATACCAATTTTAACTTCACCTTCAGCATTTATAGTTTTAGCAATATCTCTTGATGTTGTCATATTACCATTTAACCAAGACTGTAATCGTCCTTGTTCTTTTATATCATCTTGTACTCGTCCTAGCTCTTCATGCAATTCCTTGGCTATGTTCAGAGCTTCTTGATGTGAACTAACTTTGGCCATTTAATGTCCTTATATTAATTATTTTTTAAGATATTCACCTTTTGCTAATGCCCTTTTCTCTGCTCTAGTTAATTTTGGTACACCAGCTTTTTTCAACATTTGTTTTAACTCTTTACGATTTTTTTGTATCATTTGAACTTTTTTTGCTATCTCAGGATCTTTTTTAGCTATACCAGTCAATGCAGCAGAATGAGTTCCTTTACCAACTATATTAAATACAGCTCCGATAAATGAATCAATAACTCCTTCTGTTATTTTTTTATATTTAGGCATTTAACTCTCCAAAAATTAAGTGTTATAACTCAATAATAAATATCAAATATAGAAAAATTTATTTTTTATAAGGTGTTTGTTTATTAGTTTTATTTATTTCTTTTTTCAATTCAGCAGCTTCTTCTTTATAAAAAGATGCTAATCTTTTCAAGTAAAAAGTGCGAAGATATATAGGTAAGTTATAAGCATCACTGAAAGTGAAACTACCTTTAGAATGTAATATTAACTGAAATATTTGTTCATGAATTTCTGGTTTATACTCCAGCGGCAGGCCAAAAAAATCGTAGGGTGACTGGGATTGTCACCTCTATCTCCTCTCCAGCTGAACTAACAACTTTTGTAGTCATATCAACATCTGGTGTTATTGATGATAAATATTGTCTAAATGCCAAAGAATCTCTTGATAAAAATTCATTATCCACAAAATTATTTATATATGCCTTTTCAGAATTGCCATCAATTGAAAGTATCATCGTCTTTAATCGTGTAGTAAGTTCTGAACTTTGAGATTTAGATATTTTTTGTTTTGCTTTTATTTCTGCATCAATTTGTTTCTCATCTCTACCAGTAAGTAATTTAAATGTAACAGTTCTTTCTGAATTTGGTAACTCAAAAGAAAATTCATTTACACTTCTAGTAAACTTACTAAAATCAATATCCACTGGTTCAAGCTTTGATAAATCAACTTTATGTTCTTCACCATCATAAGTAAACTCATAATCTTTGCCATAACCAAGAATACGAGCTGCAACCATAACTGCATTCTTATCACCAATCAGTAAATCACCAATATCAATTGACTTATCTATAATCAATGATTCTAACAATTTATCAATAACAATACCTTGTTGTATTAAATTCTGAGAAGTAAGTATATCTTCTTCTCTTGCGGTCATGTATTTTACTTCTACTTTGCCCTCAGATAACGGGTGACCATCAACGTAAAAGTACCCTTTAGATGGTAACTCTACCATCTCAGTAGGAAACTTGTAATCAGCCATAAATGACTCCTTTGTGATTTAAAATTAATAACCTAATTGTATATATAACTAATTTATTTTTTTCCGAATTTTTCAGCTGCAGTGACTCCTAAACCAACTACTGTAATATACATAAAACATTCAAGTATTTGGTCTTTAATATCAAAACCACCAAATGTATTTGCTCCCCAAGAAGCAACTAACATAACAAATGATGCAAATCCTATAAAACGTTTGCTAGAAACTTTTGCATCACTGGACAACATTTCTTGTAAAAACCCCATTTTAACTCCTTAAAATTGTAAGATAGCGTAATCGTATTTTAATGTTATTGTTATCTCAGCTGGATCAGTTGATGCGTAATCTAAATCACCAAAGTTTGCTGATTGTATATATGTACCTTTCAGTATCCACTCTTCAACAACATCACCAACTGGACCTAACATATTAAACGTAACGTCTTTTTTATAGAAATCAGAATACCCATCACGACCTGTTACAGATTCATGTGATAACCGTATCCATTCCATAACTGCTTGTGCAGCGGAAGGAACAACAGGATCATAAAGAGTAACATCAACTGGCTGCCATGCACCCTTACCTTTAATATATCTTTTTACGTTAATGTGATCTAAAACTATTTCTTCAAATTCAATTGACGGCCTATTTGCTGTTTTTATCAAATAAGCTGGAACACCTTCAATATACATAATGAACCGATTTTTAGTTTTCGGTTCAAATGGTGTGAACATAATTTCCGAAGGATCTAATGTAGCCATTCTTTATTCTCCTAAAAGCATTTTATTTCTACTCATAAATAAATATCAATTAAAGAAATTTTTTATAATTTTAAAGCAAAAAGAAAAACCCCTTGGTGAAAAGGGGCTTTTCATTACACGTTATTTTATTTTTATAAGTCAAACTTATTCAGGAAACGTTGCTCCTGTTGGTTGTACAACAAAATCAAGTACAATGAACTCTGCAGTTCTTGTAGGTTGAATAAATATCTGTCCAACCAATTGATTTCTATCTACAACGTCTGGTGTGTTATTAGAATCATCCATAACAACTCTAAACGCACTTAAACCACTATTCTGCTGTACCGACTCAAGATAAGGATTCACAATATTCAAGAAACGATTTCTCAATGCTTGATTATTTTGTTCAAATACTAAGTATCTTGATGTACTTGCAATGAATTTTCTCAATGCAATTAACAATCTACGAACATTGATTCTATCAAGTGCAGATGGTTTAGATTGTAGTGTTTTCTGTCCGAATACTACAACACCTTGACCTGGAAATGAAGCAATTGGATTAACTCTACCTTCATAAAGTTCATCTCTCTCAGCATGTGTCAATCTTGTTTTAGCTTCTAGTACTGTAGTCAATCCACCACGATTCAGACCAGCTGGTGCGAACCATTCATGTGCTACTCTATCAGTATAAGATATTACACCAGGTAATACTACTGAAGGTGGCACCCAAATTGGTGAATTTGTATCACGATCAACTATCCTAATCCATGGATAATATGTTGCAACATAATTTGTATCTAATGACTTAATATTTGTAACAACAGTTTGAACTGTGTCACCAATAGCAGATGCATCCATAACATAAAATGTATCTGCTCGTGATTCAACTTTAGATATTGCATGATTAGTTACTGTTGAATGTGTTCCATGTAGTATACCAGGAGTCACTAATAAGTTAATATCAAACTCATCAGGATTACTAATTGCGTTAATAGCTCTTTTATAAGCTACTGAACCACTTGCTGTTGATGTTGAACAATCAAATCCTTGAGTGTTTGCTGATGTAATATTTGTTCCAGTATAATATGGAGTTGCAGGATTACGACCATCAAATCCCCATTGCAATGGAACATTAAATTTCAACTGTCCAATAGCAGAACCACTAAGTGATAAATGAACTCCCTTACCAGAATACTTTGATCCTAATGCAGAAGCATCATCATTACCAGCCATATCTTCAAGACTCATTGATACATTATTACCAGTACCAGTACTAACTGGAATAGGTGCAAGGTATCCATTATTATCAAATTTTGCATGTGGATCGAGATAATCAAATCCTAAAAATACTGAATCATCAAATGTTCCTTGTGAATTAGTTTGATTTCTCTTAAATGAAGCCGATGGTATAGATGTAGTTCCCAGTGTAGGATTTTTAAGTGCATTATGTCCCATAGGAACAACTGAATCTGGTTTTTCGTATATTTCTTTTCCACTTTTGGTAAAATCACCAACTCTAATATGTTTACTTAAATTTGGGTAATCACCATAATAAGTTAATTTACCATTAGAATCAATTGTTACATACCTATCACCAATCTTTTTTGCAAAATAATTTGATGATTTTTGATCAAATGTTAAACCATCCCATTGTTCTAAAATATTATCATCATCAGTTCCATTAGGATTATGAACACGTACTTGTAATGACCACGTACCAAAATCAGATCCCGCAACATCTGTAGCTGGTTTAATATTTAATATAGTTATTTTCATTGAACTATTTATATCATTACCATGAGATCGACTGTAAACTCTAAACAATTCAGATCCTTTACCACCCATTCTTTGTGATATGATATATGGTGTTCTAGCAGCACTATAACTTTGGTTTCCTGTCCAAGAAGAATCCTCATTACCTAAACCATCAATTGAAGTAGTACCCGATTGAAAATCTAATCCATTACTATCTACAACAGCTGATGCAGATTGATATGGTGTTGCTGAAAAACTTGCTGAACCATGACAATGCCTTTTAAAAACTTTATACACATAAACAGATGAATCTGAACTATTACTAAGTTGAGAAAGAGGAGAAGTACTAATTACTTCTGAAACAAAATCTCCACTACTTGTATTAAAAGATAATGAATATGCTTCATTAGAAACATCACTACCTGTTATATTCAATGTAAATGCATTCCACGTTCCTCCAGCTGTCACATTTGAAGCAGTTAAATCTCCCGTTCCACTTGATCCAGCAGATGGAGCAAGTACTGCAAGTGATTGAGTTGCATTACCTAATGAATAAATAACAAGCCGTACAGTATCTGCTTTATATCCACCTAAACCAAGAATTCTAACAATTGTCACAACTCCTGCACTTCTTAAATATTGTTCTACGGTATATGGAGTGTAAAATCTACTATCCATACCACCAAACATTTCTTCAAATTCTTGAAATGAGGTTAATTGAGTTGGTGTGAATGCTGGTCCTTTTTTTGTTGGACCAATTATCGCTGCACCAATTTCACCAATTGATTGTGGTAAGAAAGATAAATCTCTTTCACGGGTAAATACACCTGGCGAAACAATTCTTTCTGCCATTATTTTTCTCCTAATTAATTGTTATACTAAATTTTTGAATAAATACAATTATTCTACTATAAGTATAACGTAACTTCTCCAAAGTAGTTAATTTAGAGTAGTTTTTTAAATTAAATTATTAATTAGCAGTAGTAGCGGGAGCAGCTGGTGCTTCTGTAGGTGTAAACACTCCTGTTTGAGGATCAAGTTGACCTGGACCATACTTTTCATTCAACGTTTGAACTAAATCACGTTCTTCCTGTTGAACTGCTTCGTATTCAGTTTCTAATTCAGTTTGACGAGCTTCTAATGCATCCATTTGTTGACTCATTAGTATTCGTTGTACTGCTAACTGACCTAGTAAAGCTTGTTTTTCTTGATAACCTTCTTGTAATCCTTGTAAAGATTGAAGTTCATCATCTGAAAACTTCATTTCACTATTACCTTTTTCTTCTTTAGCCATAACTATTTTCTCCTATTGTTATAGTTTTGTTTTAATAAATATCAACTATTTTTGTAAAATTAATTTTTTTTTATACTTCAATAACCTTGTATTTTCTATCTGTATCATCTGAACCACTTAATTGTGCAGCTTTTGCTGAAGCAGATGCTTCTGCTCCACTTCCACTAAATTCCCAAAGTGTATCATTACTACCGCTCAATCTACCAACATATACATTTCTTTGTGCAAACCATGGATCAGTATGTGTTACACTACCACTTCTACTAGCACTTGGTGCTGGGAATAATTGTTTTACTACTAAATAAGACATTCAAATCTCCTCATACATAAATATAATCAAATATATAATTCCTTCAAATGATTAATTCTCAACTGTGGTAATATTGTTGGTTTTATATCAGTTAACTCTACTACATCTAAACAAAAACTTGCATCTTCTGATACATTCTCTTGATATTTACCAATTTTCACCATTCTTTGTCTAAAATACGGATATTCCATCTTTTTTAATATTTCTGTAGACACTTTGGTAAATCCAAACCCACAATAATCCACTTCAAAGGGTTTTTGTTGTTTTTGAACTTCATTTGAGTGCCAAAAATTCATATTACCTTGTTTTTTGAAATCTTCTTCATTCCAATCTGCTATCATTGCAGTACCACTTAAATCTTTTACATACCAACCTGCACAAAACTGTGATTCATACTCTAATAGTGTGTTTAATTGTTGATAATTAAAATCTTGGTCTGCATCTATCCAAACTAAGTAATCTACTTTATTTATTAGTTTATTAGGATTAGAAAATCCACCACCATCAGTACATAACCAATTTCTTGCATCTGCATGTGTTCTACCTACTATAGTGTATATCTTTCCATCTAATTGTGGACACCACTCTTGTAGATTTAAAAATTGTGGTAATAATCTACCACTTATTGTGTTGTATATTGGAATACAGAATGCGTATTTCATAAAACCTCTTTTATATAACTATCTAATTATTTCCTTATTTACTATAAATATTTTCATTTTATGAACTTCCACTTACTTGTGTCATTAGACTGTTTTTACCACCACAATCGGTGTTCCATTTTATTCTCCTGTTATTTAATTAAGGCGAAGCTGATTCATGTTCAGCCCAAGCCGCTTTTATTTCATCTGTCCATAGAGCAGATGCCATACCTTTAATTTCATCTGATTCACCAGACACATCCATATCTGGAGTTAATACATGTCTGTGAAATGACCGAGACAGTTCAACGCCATCTTCTTTTACGATAGTTGCAGTTCGGCATTGAATATGTTTAAACCGTCCTACAACTTCATATTTGTCACATCTTACTTCTTTTTCTAAAGCCATTTTTTTCTCCTATTTTTTATTCGTTTCCATTTCAATCTCCGATTGAACTTGAATTTTTTAATGGGTCTGGCGGATAATTATTTTGCCGTCTTATCCTTCTTATTGTGTTCGATACACTTTCATAGACAGGTTCGTTCTTTATATTTTCACCAAATATCTCAATCAAATCATCTACATCTGTGATTGGCTTCCCTTCAAACCCAGTTTTATGATGAATAGAAAAAAGAACAACAGGAATTTCATCCAAACCTAAAGTAAGTGATATTGCCAATCTGTGATTACCGTCAAACGCTTCACTATGAATTTTACCATTGTTACAAGGAACAACAAGTGGAGACTTAATACCATCTTGCTTAATAGATTCGACCAAACCTTCAAACCCTTCTTCTATTGATGGTTCATACAATCTGTTTTGTAATATTTTAGGATTAATCGTTGTGTAAATCATTTCAGCCATTGTTGATTAAATAATTAAAAATTTGCAACATACTGCCCAGTCGCTATTAAACCAGTGCTACCAGAAGTCCATTCTGAATCTGTCATTCCACCAGTGCCTCCACTTAAATCCCATACCATCATATTGGCATACACATTATTGTTTTCAATATAAGCACTTATGTTTCCCGTAGCAGTTAAGTTAAAACCTGTACCATAGACTCCCGAAATTCCGCCAAAAACATTGGCTGTAGATTTTGAAGTAAACGGCAACCCATACATCCTTAACGGGCCGCTCGCAGAAGCTGAACTACTCGTAGTTACATAGACCTGTACAGTAACAACACTTCCAATCTTGGTATAATATCCTGCCTGTTGCGCATGTACCATCGAATTACCACTTGCATCTTTTATTATTGGTGTCCAAGTACCATGTTCATAAGCGTGTAAAAGCTCATCCGTTGAACCGCCAGCCGTAGGGGCGGCTTGATTCAATGACATATTAATACCACCACAATAAACTACTGCATCACCATCCTGTGCCGCATACAATGCGGTAACATTAGTATTACCAATACACGCTGTGTTTGTTCCTTGACCAGTTACTCCCTGTCCTATCGCTATTTCATTATCGACATTACCAGAAGCAACTGCCGCTTGTCCAATATAAACTCCATCTTCTGCTGTCGTAATATTACTACCACCGGCCGCTTCGCCTATTATTACAAGGTCTTCTCCAGATGTAACTCCAGGCCCTGCATCAGTCCCAATAATAACATTATCGTTTGCGGTTCCTTTCATTACTTTGCCAGCACCAAAACCCATAACAGTATTGTTACCACCTGTAAGAACCGCATCAGCTCCTTTACCTAAAGTTTCAGCACCTACCGCTGTATTCTTATCACCAGTAGTTAATCTTGTAGCTCCAGCTTCATTTCCGATTATTGTATTTTTTTGTCCTTCAGTTATTGCATTTCCAGCTTGATATCCAATTACTGTATTTTGGTCAGCATCTCCATGATTAGCTGATTTCATAGCCTGATAACCGATGGCAGTATTTGAATTAGCAGTTACTAAATCTTTAAGAGCTTCATAACCTATTGCTACATTTGTTCCATTACCTGTAGTATATGATGATAATGCATCTCTACCGATTGCAATACTTGTTCCTGCAGTTGTAAGAGCACCACCTGCATTTTTTCCGATAAAAATATTATCAGGAGAACTCGTCAATGCATCGCCTGCACTTGCTCCGATTGCGATGTTGTCATGTCCTGTGGTTGCTGCACCACCCATAGTAGATTTACCAATAGCTATATTATTAGCGCCAGTTGTTATATTAGCACCAGCATCAACACCGATTATTACTGAACCAGTAGCACTTGTTAAATCAGCTCCTGCATAATGACCTACAACTGTATTTCCATGTCCAGTCATTGTACCAACGCTACACGCTAAATCTCCAATAACAGTAGCTTTACGAGCCGTTGTAGTAGTTTGACCTGCTCCATGTCCTACGAATACAGAATTACCATAATTTGCAGTTGGATTATAAACTTTTGCTGCATCATAACCTATAGCTGTAATTTTATCACCTTCTACGTTTGTTCGGAGTGCTTGATAACCAATACCAATATTTTTATCACCACCAATCATACCACCCATTGCGTATTGTCCAATTGCAATTGAATAATGTCCTGTTGATACTGAACCAGTCATTGCGTTATAGCCGATTGCAACACAACCATCTATACCAGCCGCAAGATTAGATGCCGCTTCATAACCAATAGCAATATTCTTACTATTAGTAGTAGTTGAATCCATAGCATAGGCCCCAATAGCAACATTATCGTTACCAGTTTGGATAACATTTAGAGCATTTAAACCTATTCCTACGTTATTACTATTACTATCTCCACTATTTCCTAATCCAGCACTTTGACCAACCCAAACATTACCAGTACCAGTTTCATTTTGATATCCAGCAAATACACCAACTGCGGTATTATTAGCCATTCCACTTCCAGCATTTTGTTTATATAAAGCTTGTGTTCCAATTGCTGTACTACGAGATGCGGCATCCTCACTATTTAAGGCTTGCATACCAATCGCTGTACTATCAGTAGCAGTTGTTATAGCAAGTGCAGCTTCATATCCAACTGCAGTATTAGCATTATGACCATCTTGATTTGCTGTATGTAATGCTCTACTACCTACAGCGGTATTAAAATCACCTGTAGTATTTGTAGACAATGAACCAGAACCGATTGCGACGTTTCCTATGCCGGATGTGAGTGCATATCCTGCTGACTGTCCTATAAGAACTGTACCATTAGCATCGGTAGAATTAATAGAATAACCAGCATTTGAACCTACAATAGTTATATAACTTTGAGCTCCTGTAGCAGATGAAAGTGTACTATTTCCAAAAACTGCATTTTGTGTCCCCGTTGTTATTTGTTCTCCAGACCCTCTACCTACAAAAGTATTATAACCTCCTGAAGTTAATGTTCCTAAAACATTATATCCTACCCCTGTATTACCAGTAGCATCAGCCATCGTAGCATCAGATACATTGTAACCTATAAATGTATTCTGGTTAGAACCGGCATCTAAACTCTTTCCAGCAGATGATCCAAATAGTGTATTATAATCACCACTATCATTGTTCGATAGGCTGATTTTGGAGTTGGAGTCGAGAACTATGTTAGCAGAATAACTAGTACCATCTGCTTCAGCTGCAGTTCCAATCGAAAAAGTATCACCGTCATCATACATTATCTCAGATTTATTATCAAGAGATGCTCTCAGTACCATAAAGTGAGTAGCGTCATCATATATATTTATTCCAGGAGCTGAACCTTCAACTTTTAATGTTGGAGTATAAGAATAATAATTACTAGTTAAAGAACCGTTTCTACCAACTCCCAAATTACCAACAGATCGAAGTGTCATATGGTGTTGACCATTAGCATAAAAGAACATATCTTGAGATGTTGGTGCTTTTATATTCAAACCATCGTTTATTGAAGATATAGTATTAGTTTCAACTCTACCAAACGAACCAGTTGAAGTTGATGAACCACTTACGTTGCCAGCGAATGTAGTGTTATCTTGTATTTTAATCTCACCGCCAGATACTTCATTTTCTAAATAGATATGACTATCAGCAGAACTTGCAAATCCAAAATAACCTAATCGAGTATCATTAGCGGATGCGAAATCCATAAATGGAATTGCACTAGCACCATTAGCATCATCCCTTATCCTCATAGAAGCGGCACTTGTATCATTAAAAATTTCTAATGGGATAGTAGCGTGCATACCTCCATTTATACCAACATTCCCAGCGAATGTGGCGTTGCCATCATCATTCATTGTCATTACTGCTGTTGGTTCATCTCCAGATGATTCATCACCATCATCTTTTACATAAAAAGTCAAATCTCCTGTTCCAGCATTACCTATTCTTTTGAATTGAATTGCAGCACCAATATATTCATCACCAGAAGCATAAAATCCAATTCCAGCAGTGTCATTAGTGTCACTACCAGCTTGCAATACCAAATGATGAGATGCCATGGTTGATAAAGCAGCTGAAGTATCACCCAAATCCTTTTCGATATGTAATAAACCTTTTGGATTATTTGTCCCGATGCCGACTTTTGGACCTGTAGTACTTGAACTTACAACTAATAAATGTCCATGTGAACTTGAAACGTGAAATGATCCACTTGGATCCGTTACCCCGATGCCGACATGGCCATGTTTATCTATTCTCATTGCTTCAGCTTCAGCAGTATTATAATTTGAAGCGTAGAATGCTAAATTACCAGCGTTAGCAGGAGCATTGTCAGTTGTTTCATTTATACATTTAATACTTGCTACATTATATCCCTGTAATCCTGAACCTATACCACTTTGGTCGCTTGATTGAAAAACAATTTCGCTTATAAGTTCTTCATCATCCCAATCGTTGTCATTAACTGTATTTCTTATTATAACTTTTGGAACAGTATCTGCTATTTCTAATATTCCTAAAGGACTCGTTGTCCCGATGCCGACATAACCTGAACCTGAAATATACATTCGTTCTGTTCCAGCAGTATAGAAAGTCATAGAATTTCGGTCTTTAACAGTAGACACTGCAGTACCACCGTATACTATTCTTCCTATAGAAGCACTAGAGGCATCTCCAAAGTAAATTCTTCCATAATTTGCAGCTGGAGTTAATATTTGAAGACCTGTATCGCTATCATCTTCAACAACTAAATCAAGATTAGAATCTGCTGATATTGACCCTGCACTCGCTTTAAAAACATGAAGTTCTCCATCTGGAGCCGTTGTCCCGATGCCAGTTTTACCATCTCCAAGTACTGTAAATAATCGGTTATCAACAACATCATCTACAACAAAAGATGCTACATTTCCATCATCACCTGCAATAACCTTTAATCCGTACCCATCAGTTGTATGACTATTTATAATCTGCGAAATATAATTACCAGAAACAGATTTTGAAACATGAAGCGTATATGCTGGACTCGATATCCCGATGCCTACTTTACCGTCACCCTTCATAATCAAATTGCCACCACCAGACTGTGCATTAAAAACAGTTGCACTTGCATTTGAACCATCAATCTCTACTGCTAATCCATGATGAGTTGCTCCAGTTCCTTCATTATGCAACTTAGTAATATAAGTTGTTTCAGTTCCTTTGACTCTAAATTTTTCTGCTGGATTAGTATCTCCAATGCCGACATAGCCATTACTTTCTAATATTGATACTTTTGCAGCTCCTGCAACACCAATATCCATACGAGTACCGTGGTCATAATCAATAAAACCTACACCAGCATCACTATTATCACCAAAATATAATCTTGAATTACCATCATCAGGAGCATTAATTCCTAAATATGCTTGATTAGTTCCTGTACCAACTTTGACATCATTTAAAAATTCATTTTGACCATTTCCCAATGCTTTTACTGAACCAAACGAACCAGTTGAAGTTGATGAGCCACTTATTTTTGCATTAGCTTTTGGAAATATTACATTTTGAGATGAATCAAGAGTAAGAGCAGTAGTAGTATTAGGTGCAAAATTTAAAGACTTAGTACTGGTATCATAATTAATATACCCTTCATTAGCATCACCACTATCACCAAAGGAAATTGTAAGTGAATGAGCTGTACCACCTAATATAGACATTCCTGTATGTGCTGACCCTTCAATAATAAATTCATCTGAATCACTTTGTGCAGTAACACCTGCATTACCAGAAAAAACATGAAGTTCTCCATCTGGAGCCGTTGTCCCGATGCCAACATTTGTACCTATAACATAACTCTCATTTCCGACTGAACCGCTTAACTGTAAACTACCAGTAAACTGGTGCTCATCATCCATCGTATCACCAAATTTAGTTGAACCGCTTGTATATGAGATAGAAGCACTAACAAAATCTGTATAAAATTCTCTAGCAGTTAAAGTTCCATCTATTTGAACGTCACCTACTACGTCAAGTTTATGGCTGGGCGTTGCTGTGCCGATACCTATTTTGCCATCACTTCCTTGAATAAATAAAGCGTGAGTATCATTATCTGATTCTACTCTAAAATCTATATCCGCTGAATCTTCATTAATGACAACCATATCTTGAGAATCATCTTCTAAAAATCTGATCATCTTCACAGCACCAGCAGTAATTTCAATAGAATCAGCTGCCGCAAACCTTATATGAGTATCTGTATCTCCATCGTGTCTTAGGTATTCAGGTATATCTAGATTTCCACCAAGTGTCAATGACGAAAGAGTGCCTACTGATGTTATATTGGCTTGTGCAGCTGTAGCAAGAGTTCCTGTTACAGTAGAAGCTTCTACTCTACCAAATGAACCAGTTGAAGTTGATGATCCACTTATTGATGTAGTGGTTATATCTAATATTGAAGTACCACCTGCTACAAAATTAATTTTATCAGCTGAAACTTCACTTATATATGTATTATTACCTGTATCTAAATAAAATCTATTAGTTGCCGCAACTATAAGATTAGTACCAACTGTTACTGCTCCTGCGAAGGTAGCGTTTGCATCAAGTTTTAATTGTTCTGACCCACCTGTGAAAAACTTTATTGTATCTGCTGTACTCTCATGCATGTATGTATCATATCCACCATCAAAATAATATTTTGATGTTGCTGGTACAACTATATTTCCACCACTATTAGTTAATGTAATAGCATTACCAAATGATGCTGGACCAGTAATTGTTACCCTATTAGTAAATCTAGAATTACCTGCGGCTTCAACTGAACCAAACGAACCAGTTGAAGTTGATGAACCACTTATCTTAGTTGAACCACCACCTTCATAAGATCCGCTAATACTAGCTGCTGTTAAAGTTCTAATTAATGAAGCGTTTGAACCTAGCGAACCACTTATATTACTAGCTATCTGTGCAGAACCACTTATTAAAGTGTTACTTAACTCACTCTCTGCTGTAGTTACTCTTGTTGAAAATGATGAACTTGCTGCAGTGAATGATCCACTTATATTACTAGCTATCTGTGCAGATCCACTAATCAATGTGTTACTAAGTTCTGATTCGGCAGTAGTCACTCTTGTACTCAACGAACCTGAATCAGATGTAATTCTTGATGCTAAACTTGAAGATACTGTAGTAACCGAACCGCTTATACTAGCTGCAGTTAAAGTTCTTATTAACGAAGCGTTTGATCCTAGCGAACCACTTATATCTGCAGCAATTTGTGCAGATGAACTTACTACCGAACCTTCAGCTTCACCTTCTTCAGATGTTAATCTTGATGCTAAACTTGAAGATACACTCGTAAATGATCCACTAACACCAGCAGCAGTCAATGTTCTGATTAGTGAAGCATTAGATCCTAATGATCCACTAATATTTGACGCAATCTGTGCGCTACCGCTAATAAGTGTATTACCTAATTCACTTTCTGCAGTTGTAAGTCTACTACTTAATGAAGCAGAAGCACCAGCAGTTGAACCACTTAAAATAAAAGTGCCATCAGCATTACTAATACTGCCTGATACTACTAAACTTCCACTTACTGTTAAATCATATGCTCTCATTTAATTATTATCCTATTTACTATAAATATTTTCATTTTACTATTTTTTCAACTCTTCAATTTCTTTTTGTTGAGCTTCTACCTTTTCTGATAGTTCTTGAACTGCTTTTACTAATACAGCCATAAGTTTTCCATCATTCAATTCATAGAATGATTTAGATTCATCATCTACATCCCTAACGAGCTCAGGTATAAGTGTTTTTACATCTTGAGCTACAAAGCCTATTTCATCTCTTGTAGGACCATCTAATGAAATACTACCATCTTCATTAAACGTAGCTTGATGTTTTTTATACCATTTAGGTTGTAACTGGTTGACTTCAGCCAATCCATACGGACACTCCTTTTGCTCTGTTTTTAATCTTCCATCAGAAAATGTAGTAGATGCTAATTGAGAGTGCATTTGTCCCTCTGCATCAAACATAAAGTGTGTATTGGTTGTATCAGCAATCACAACTAAATTTCCATTACCAACAGAACCGCCCCTACTTCCACCAGAAGTGTCAGTGTCATATGCCCTAAGTTCAACCACGCCTCTACCAGAAGTAGATTTCGTTGTATCACCGCCAGTACTATTACCAACAATTACAATTCCGTTACCACTACCATCAGAGAAACCTTCGAGTAAAGCCCCTCCATCGTTCGGACCTGCTTTTTGAACCCTAAAGAATGTATCAGCCTCAGTTTCATCGGTAGAACCATGACTAACATCAGATGATTTGCAAGTGATTATTTCATCATCAGCCGCACCTTGATTAATGGTAAGACCAACAGTCATACCTGCGTTTGATACTCCTCCGATATACATTTTCATAGCATCAGATTCCCCTGACGCAAAGTGAACCGCAGTTGTATTTCCGCTACCAATCATTACCGAATTGTCTGCATAACCTACTGCATCTTTACCAATTACTATTTGGTTAGACGCACCATTAGCAGAAACATCGGCACCTACTCCTATACATATATTATCACCACCAGTTGTGATTGTATCCCCTGTATCTGATCCTATAGTGATATTATTATCACCACCTATAATTTCATCTCCTGATTGAATACCTATACTAATATTACTAGCACCATCAGTAATATTCGAACCTGCACCATAACCAATACCAACATTTTTGACTCCTGATGTCACTGACATCAGAGAATAATTTCCTACACCAACATTAGAGGTACTATTATTATGTACACCGCCCATACAATAATGACCAATAGCTGTATTATTATCAACATCTGCACCACCCCATGCACCACCTAACGAATTAGTACCTATAGCAATATTATTATTACCACCAACATCACCTCCAGTACTATCCATCGAACCACTTCCTATTGCAATATTGTGATCTCCATGAGTGTGTGCTTTCAATGCACCAGTACCGATTGCGACGTTTCCTGTGCCACTTGTGAGGGCGTTAAGAGCTTGATATCCAATAGCGATTGTGCCATTTTTAGTAGCGGCGGCTGTACCCATTGCGGAAGCTCCTAATGCAACACAATAAGCAGCACCATGATTCAATTCACCGGCGGCATAATAACCAATAAAAGTATTAGCACTTTCTCCGTCCATTGTATAACCAGCCTGAGAACCAACACAAGTATTAGCAGTCCCCGTTGAAATTGATTTTCCAGCATGAGTTCCCAATGCGGTATTATGTCCAGAACCATTTACTGTTACTTTACTTAATGCATTAGTACCTACAGCAGTATTGAAATCAGAAGTAGCATTTGCAGCCAATGAACCAGAACCTATTGCGACGTTTCCTATGCCGGATGTTAATGCAATAAGAGCTGAACGTCCCACTGCAACAGTTCCATCAGCGGCAGTAGTTGCATCAGCTCCCCCTAAAGCCTGAGTACCAACTGCAACACAATTTGAAGTACCCCCTGTTATTTGTTCTCCGGCGGCTTGTCCAATAAATGTATTACGATGGCCAGTAGTAAAGTTCATACCAGCAAACATACCAAAAACTGCATTATAATCTCCACTTACTAACGCACCCGATGAACCATACCCTACTGAAGTATTATAAGTAGCGTCATTCAGTGCAGCATCCATAGCATAATTACCGATAGCTACATTATAACTTGAAACAGTACCTGTCCAATCTCCACCACCAGCACCATATCCAATAAATAAATTATCAATAGAACCTGCTAGTGTACCCATTTCATCACCGGCATAATTACCTATTGCTATATTTCTTACAGATGAATTATGATTAAGGTCGCCCAACGCGGCATAACCAATAGCAATATTATCTTGAGTATCACCTGCAGCAGCATCATAAGCTGCACTACCTATTGCAAGATTTCTTTG
>VTLG01015654.1_pt1 | contig 89600 bp, 111 predicted proteins | sample 4694571 | NCBI WGS metagenome assembly VTLG01 (sample SAMN12604809, study PRJNA352737) | marine metagenome | biome: ENVO:00000447; feature: ENVO:00000209|ENVO:00000569|ENVO:01000036; material: ENVO:00002151; isolation source: viral sequences binned using virsorter ...
AAGAATATTCATACGAAAGTGTGGCAGAAAAAATCAAGGGAGTTCTTTCATGACTGCAATGAGAACAATAATAAGGGCAGCAACAAAAAAGGAAGACGAGCCCTATAATATAATTATGATGTTAGACGACGAACAAAGTCTGCCCTATATATCCAATCTTTGCGACACACAAAATAAGTTTTATTTTTGGGAAAGCATAAACGGCGTTGACTGGAACGATAACATGTGCATGAAACCCGAAAATTGTATCAAACTGCAAGGACAGTCTATGCCAGAGCACATAGACTTTGATATCGTGCTGTGTTTGAACAGAGGGTTCTTTCAACTCTGCAAAAACATAGCGAACTTTTGGCATATACCAATTATATTATTTGAATCCCAGATACCAAACGAACAATTTAAGCAAAGCAACCCACAGGATTGGTTCACAGCAAAAAACTGTGAAGGAGATATTAATGTATTTATTTCCGACGAAACAAGAGACGAGTGGGAGCAAATGGGATATGTCATAGGCCAAAACAGCGAAAGCTTCTGTGACTCTTGGAACAACGTATTTCAAGAAGCGTGTAGTTTAGTATATACAAGGATATAAAATGAAAATTGCAATTTATCTACCCGGCATATTTGAGCCAAAAGCAAACGACCTTGAACAAGTAGACCTTTCTGAAATAGGCAGTTTAGACGACGGAGCATATCAAGAAATTTTTGTTGATAGTTGTTTGGATTTTGTGGAAGAAAGAAATAAGTTTGTTCAAGAGCTGGTTAAAAAGATAAGATACGGTGGCTCTATAACAATTTCCGGCTCTGATATATACGAAATCTCTAGGGCTGTAATGGGAAAAAATCTTGGCCTTGAAGAGGCCGGTTCATTATTGTACGATGGAAGATATTCTATTTCTAATGTCTTTGATATGAGCGCAAGGATACAATCGTTAGGATTAAAGCTTGTGCACAAAAGAGTAAATAACTTTAAATACACAATCATAGCCGAAAGGCCTGTGCCAAATGCCTAAGACGCTATGTAAAAATTGCATATTTGCTATACGAAACGACAAAGAACAAATCGGCTGCGAGCTGGAAAGATTAGAGCTATATAAAGAGATGGGGTGTGTGTTTGATGCTGAAGACATGGAGACCGGAGAAAAATCTTTTGTCATAGAAGGAAGATATTGTCTTGCGTGTAGAAACCATGACTGGGGAAAGGATGTAGATGAAGACAAGTGGAAAAAAACTGTTTGGGAGGAAATGCAGCTTCAATTTCAAGCCATGGTTTTTTACGACAAAAACAGAGACGAGTTGATTAAGACAGTATCCTCGTTGGCTAATCAGTCGTTGAAACCAAAAAAAATTACAGTTATAATAAAACCAAACTGCAAAGAGCCAGCAGAAAAAATTGTAGAATACATGGATTCTCTTGGTATAGAATGGAAAATACAAAATATAGTACAAAAATCTACAGATGAAAAGTGCGTGGATATAGTACAGACTATATTACCCAAACAATACTATGCTGTTTTTTATAGCGGTATAGTTGTACCGGAGAGTTTCTTTGAATCTATCAGTTATTCAGTTAATGAATTGATGTTTCAATTTGCAATGCTCTCCCCAAACTCGTCTGGAAACGGCAAGGTGGTGCCGACAATAATCCATAATTATTACGGCGGCAATAGTCAACAAAAACTAGAAAAAAAGATAGAAGAGGACGGATGTCTAGAAAACATAATACCGGTAACGAAGATATGTCCCAGCTTCCCGAAGTAGCTATCGTTTTAGCTGGCTCAGGAATATCGTCTTTGCAGAAGACAAAAGATAGCATTCAGGAACAATCATATAAAAATGTGGTAGCACTGGAAGCCGGGAGGGATACCTCTCCTTCTTTTTTTAATAGCATAGACAGAAGTCATAAAATATATGGACTAATGAATGTCGGTGATGTCTTTGCGTCTCGGAACTCTTTAAAAGATATAGTGGACAAGTTTTTAGAAAACAAATTTATAGGAGGTGTCTATGGAGACGCCAATGTGAAAGGAGAAGAATTAGTACAAGAATTTTATTTTCCCCCTCATGACCACCAAACATTTTCAAATTTAATAGGGGTATTTCCGGTATTTTTTACCTCAGAAGCCGCTGAAAACAATATGCTTGATGAAAACTTGAAGTATCTTTATGGGCATGATATCTTAGTAAAAATTTCAAATAGTTTTATAATTTCTCACATACCAGAACTATTATTTAATTTAACTCCAAAGCAAATTGATATAAAAGAAGACATCAGTTATTTAAGAAGCAATAATGTCTCGCAGTAGAAATACCTCAAACATATACGGAAAAAAGACTGAAAGGTATAGTATTCTAATACCTGCTGCTGGTATGGGATATAGGATGAGGTCCTACGGACCAAAGCCTTTAATAAGACTAGACGCAAGCCAAAATATTATTGAAAGACAGCTTGAAATAATACAGGCGGCTTTTACGAATTGTGAAATAATATTAGTTGCGGGATTTGAGTCGGAAAAGCTCATGAAAAATACTCCTGAGTATTTAATCAAAATAGAAAATGAAAATTATGAAAGAAACAATGTTGTCAGAAGCGTAGGCATGGGACTAAGGGCAGCGACGACGGATAAAATATTGATAATATATGGAGACCTTGTTTTTAACGAACAAGCAATATCAAATTTAAAATTAGAGCAGTCATGTCTTGTTGTAGACAGCTCCGATACAATGGGCAAAGAAGAGGTGGGCTGTAATATATGCGACGGTTACATTGAACAATTACTGCCAGACATGCCCAACAAATGGGCTCAAATATCTTTTTTCATAGATAAAGAGCTGGCTCTATTAAAAAAAATATCATGGGACAGAAATAAAAGTCATTACTTTGGTTTCGAGGCTATAAATGAAATTATAAATAGAGGAGGTAGTTTCAAGGCTGTGTCCCCAGAGGGAGCAAAGGTAACTGATGTAGACTCATCTAAAGATTTGAATACAGCGAGAACAATAATAAAATGAAAAAAAGAATATTAGTTAAAGCAGACCCACAAGTAGGATACACTCCGGTTTTAGAAGGAATATGCTCCACTGTTTCTTCAATAAATGGAGGTATATATATTTGGAACCCGCTGCAAAAATCAACTTATGATACGTTCTACGAATCGCGTCCAGACTTTTTAATTTGCATGGATAGAAGCGTAGACAAAGCCTTGGCAAACGTAACCAAAGAATACCCAGACACCAAAACAATAACAATTGGCCCTGATGTACCAGACTATTTTACCCCGACGTTGACTTGCTATCCCAACGCCTCTGGAGAGCATCTATATGATTTGCAGCCAGCTGCAAGTTTAATTGATTATTTTTCTGGAAAAGAAAAACAAAAATATAAATCAGACATATCAACAATATCAGACAACGAGACTCCTGTCTTAGCAGGCCTTTCTGATTTTGCATTAAAGTCGTTTAGCTATACAAGAAAAATGAAATATCCGAATTATATCGGAAAAATTCTTCCAGAAGAAATAGCAAACATATTTGCATCATGTATTGTTTACTTGGATACAGATGGCAACAATGACTTGCTTCTTTCTGCGATGGCTAATAGATGTGCATGTGTATCAGCGGCTGGGACGATATTCGATAAAGATTATATGCCAATGGTAGCCAATATGAAAGAATTGGTAGATTGTATAAAGGCATTAGTATTAAAGTCTTCATTCAGAAAAGAACATATTGAAAAATGTTACGAGTTTGTCATGGCTCAACACACATATTTCCATAGAGTCTCCGATATCTTTTCTTTATTGGGAGAAGAAGACCTGTCTAAAGATTGTTTAAGCAAGATGGAGGGATACCTATGAAGGCCGGAATACTAGTTGATAGAATCGACAGTTCTCAGCTGGGCTTTAATATTACAAATTCTATCAACAAAATTTCACAAGAGATGATTAATGTTGATATCATAGTTTTCACAACGAACCCATCGGTTCCTTGTGTGACCCCTTTATTTTCTATAATGCCAGAAACAGAAGTCTGGGGATTCAATGAACCTGTGATTTCAACAAGCATGTCAACGGCGTCAACATTGATAGAAGCCGTTGGACCAACAAGAAAATATCTTTATGTTTGGGACTTGGAATGGATAAGGTTGCAAGACTTTACGCACAGAGACCTTTCCAAGATATATAATAATAAAAATATAGAGTTAATTTCAAGAAGTAAAAGACATGCTGAGATTACGGGCAAGTGCTGGAAATACCCGTCTCATATTATGAAAGACTTTAACCACGCAGACTTAATCAGGATATTAAAAAATGAATAGCCTATCAAAAGAATTTCTTATAAAAGAGTATCTTGAGAATAAAAGAAGCTTTTCTAGTATTGCAAAACAGCTAGGAACATATCCAAATAAAATAAGAAGGGCGGCTATCTCAATGGGGATTCAACCACGAGATAAGGCTAGCGCTCAAAAGAATGCCCTTAAGTCTGGCCGACATAAGCATCCTACAAAAGGAAAGGGGCACAGTCAAAAAACGAAAGAAAAGATTAGCGATACTACTCATAACTATTGGCAAAAGATGGATGAAGATGAAAGAGAGAGAAGGTCTGAGATGGGGAGAAAGCACTGGGACTCTCTTAGCGAGGAGGAAAAGAAAAACATACACCGTCTGTCTGGTGACGCTATAAGAAAGGCGAGCAAGGAAGGTTCAAAACTTGAAAAATATTTGTTTGAGTCCTTGACAGAACAAGGCTTTAGAGTCGATTTTCATAAAGAGCACATGCTTTTAAATGAACGGCTTCATATCGACTTGTTCCTGAACGAAATGTCAACCGCAATTGAAATTGACGGGCCTTCTCATTTTGAGCCAGTGTGGGGAGAAGAGGCTTTGTCTCGCACCCAAAAAGCAGACCAGCAAAAAACAGGATTATTACTTTCAAATGGGTTTGTTTTGATACGGGTCAAACAGCAAAAAGGATTGTCCGAAAAATATAAAAGAGAAATTTTATCTAAAATAGTAAGCATACTGACAGATATAAACAAGAAGTACCCCTCACGAGAAAATAGATATATTGAAATAGGAGACTAATATGAGTAGTATGAAGGTGGCAGAAGTACGAGATGAACTTATTAGTGTTTATGGACATAAATCAGATGAAATTAATAATATTAAAAAGGCAGAATTAATAGAAATGCTTACAGAAGAAAGAACATTGCGTGGTATTGAGAGCCTAGATTTTGAAGAGGGTAGCGATGATTTTAGCCCCGAAGAAACAACAGATAACGAACCAGAATTAAATACTGTAGACCCACAAGAGCCCGCTCCTCCTGCTATGTCTTCTCCAGAATGGAGCGAGTATGTTCTATCACAATTTGAGCCTGACGAAATGATAGATGGAAATCCAACTGTTGACGGCCTGAGGCGTGTAACCGAGATGGTTCTAGGCGCTATTGTCGAGACCAACACAGAGATACTTCAGATACCAACCAAAGAGAACGAAGGCCGTGCCACAGCAACATGTAAAGTGACTGTTTATGTTGGCTATGAACGAAGTGCTACGGGCTCAGGAGATGCGTGGCATAAAAATACCGATATGCCATATAGTAAATTTCCTGTTGCCATGGCAGAAACTAGGGCAGAAGGAAGAGCCTTGAGACGGCTACTACAATTAAGGAAGGTTGTAGCTGCTGAAGAGCTATCCGTAGCTGCCAACGAGGAAGAAGAAGATTATAGCACAAAAATAAATGACAACCAAATTAATTTTATTGATGTAATGTGCAAATCTGTTGGGCGAGGACTAGATATTAATGTGGAAGCAATGGTTAAATCGAAGCATCCTCAGTGTAAATCTATTAAAAATCTTACCCATAATGAGGCTTCAGACTTAATACAAATGCTATCTCACTACCAGCAGAATATGGAAAATGTACCAGCAACTATAAAAGGCTACAAAGATGACTGGAGGTTGAAGTTCGATGTCGATAATTCGTAAACAAACACAGTGGCGAGTATATAAGCCAAATAAAAGTAACACTGGCGCTGCTAGCAGACTAGAAATGAAAACCGTGATTACCGAAAGAGGTGATGCGGAAATCCGTGATGTCCAGCTGTTCTGGGTTGCCTCCCCTCAAACAGGAACTGATGAAAAAGGACAGGCTGCTTTTGCATGGAGAGAGCAAGACGACAAAAGGTCAGTAACTCTGAAACTAGGAGAGGCTGATGTCGGAGAATTGCTGGCGGTTCTTAATAATGAAAAGCCTGAAGCGGGCCAAACCTCAGGAAAGTTTCCCGGTATCTACCATCAAAATCAAAACGGTAGCACTACCTTTTCCTTCAAGAAAGCCGAGGCAAAAGGATATTACATAAGGCTTGCAAAAAAGCCAAACGGAGGAGAGCTAACGGAGGTCAAGCACACGCTTTCGTTTGGGGAAGCTCAAATCCTTAAAGTATTGCTTGAAAGAGCTGTTATAGAAAAGTATCAATGGTAAAAAATCTATTCATTAATGGATGCTCATTCCTGCAAATCTACGATAATCGCAGGTGTCCAACAACAGCTGGTCATAAGTTAGCTGAAACCATGGGCTTAAATCCAATCGGATACGCTGCGGCAGGAAGGGGAAACGACAGAATTCTCACAACAACAAAGCTATTCTTTTATGATTATCCTGAATTAATAAAAGATACGTTTGTTTTAATAGGATGGAGCCATGTTGTCAGAAATGATTATCTGCTAAAATCATCTGTATTAACAAAATCTCCCAAGGAAGGATTTTGCCCATCAGGTAAAAGAAAGGCATGGAAGGATAGGCAGTGGCAAACTTGGAAATTTACCACATCTATAAAGAAAAGGGGCGTGACTGGTGTCAAGCCTACCTTACCAAAAGGTTATAGTGTAGACAAAAATTTAAGACTACGATATCTGCATCAGGTTTTAAGTATGCAGGACTTTTTGAAATTAAAAGGCATTAATTATTGTATGTATAATGCTCTGACAAACCGATACCGCCCTGGAGGAGCAAAGGGACTATATAGGCTTGCAGACGAAGTAGACAAGAAAAGGTTCTTTCAATTCGACGGAGAAAGTCATCTTGAGTTTGTTCAGAATTCAACGGTAGAGCCACAGTCAGACATATTGACCTTAAGCAAAACTGATGACCATCCAAGTGCTAAAGGACACAGTCTTTGGGCCGATAAGCTCTATTCTTTTATAAAAGAGAATAACTTACTTTAGAAATGCGGATAGAACTTATCAAAGAATGGGTCTTGATTTTCAGCCTCTTCTATCTCTTTTAATATTCTATTTCTTCGAACTCTTTTTATCGTCCATCCAATGATAAGAAAGAGTGAAGTTAGTAAATAAACTCCGCCTAATATATAAAGTATCATTCCTCTTCCTTTTCTATCTTCCCCCACTTTCCGATAGGGCACTCTTGGTCTGCCCAAGCAAGCTTGTTTAAAAACTTTTTATTGTTATTACAAGCACAGCCACACTTATAGCATTTTCGTCCTCTGAACCACTTGCATCCCTGACAGACAGCTAATCTTTCATCGATTTCCTCTTGGGTGCAGGTTGGCATACCATTAACGGCATGCTTTATTGCACTCACAGCAAAGTTCTTTAATTTCTTGGCGGGGGACGGCTGTTTAACTTCCCGATGCTCTGCCTCCGAAAGCTCTCTCTTTTTCTTTTGCTTTGCTTTAATCTTGTTTTTAATCTTATCTTTATATTTTTTAGGAATCTTCATTTGTAATCCTGTCTAGTTCCGTCCTAAGCCGAGCTATCTCTAAATTTAATTCAGAAATAACTTCAGTATTTTTCCTAATTGTTTCAGTCATATCATTCAAGCTTTTTAACACAAGCTGCCTATCTGCTAAGTAAGGAGACTGTGTTTGAATCATAGTAGAAGCTTCTGCTCTCGTAACATAATCTTTCATTTCAACCAACCAAAAAGAAACCATCAAGACAACACAGCTAGTAGCGCTAATTGCTACGGTTTTCCAGATATCGCTCATTACAATGCTCCATAAGATTACAAGATATGGTATACACTAAATTATACACCACGTAAAAGTTGCATTGCATCAAAACGTTCTCCTACAAAATCGCTGGCTGACCTATCACCAAGAGCTGGCATCTCCCAAATTGTAGAAGAGTGGCCTACGTGCTGACCTAAAGAAGGAGTGTGGTAATAAGTTAGCATTCCAATTGACCGAGCCCATTCTCCTATTTTACTATCAATATTTTTATCTCCTTGCCAATTTTTAATTATGGGATGACTTAAGATTGAATCAACAGCAAAGGGAGGAAAAATAAAAGTTTGTGCCATCCACAAATTTATCCCTTCGTCAATAATGTTCCAGTTAGAACTCCCTCTATAATGACTTGGGGTGAAGACAGAAACGAGAGCAGTGAAAGGAGAGGGCCACAACTCCTGCTCTAGATACGTTTTTATATTTTTGCATAAAACAACGTCATCTTGAAAAAGCGCATATGCGTCTGCTTCGGGGTTTTTCCTTCTTAATTCAAAAAGACTGGTCAGCCAATTTTTCCACGCTCCTAGCCTCTGTGCGCGCTCTGTAACGCCGTATTTAAAAAACTTGGGGTCTATAGACACCCCTGGTTCTTTAAAAATATGGGGCGTAAATCCAGCTTCCAAAAAGCTCTTATAGCACCGCTCAAAAGTAGGGTTTTTTCGGGGGGCAACGGTGACTCCAACAGCCCATTTCTTGACAATATTTGACAAAGGAAATCTGGGGCTCATTAGCCGACCGGTCTTGGGATTTCTAGTTAATACAATCCTACTCATTATCCTAACTCCTAACTATCTTACTCTTCTTCCTCTTCTTCCTCTTCTTCCTCTTCTTCACTTTCACTTGCTGCAACGCAAGAACAATCTGTATCTGGCCAGGTGCCATATTCCGCTGGGTCTGGACAACCCCCGTCTACTAAGCCAGCTTCTGCTGTGTAGCAACTTGTTTCTTCTATTTCACCTACGAGGTCGCCACTCTGTACGTCTCCATAGACAGGTACGTTAAGACCCCATACATTATTTCCTATAAGGGGACTTTCAACGACTTGCTCTCTTTCATCGCTACAAAGGGCTTCGCTCCAAGCGGTCTGTAGATAAATTTTTCTTTCACATATATTAATATGTAATACTGGATAGGTTGGAAATTGTACTATTGCAGCCGCACTTGCATCTACTTCAGCGGCAGATACTGCTGTTAAGGAGAAACTACCTATGCTATGTCTATGTTCGTCGTGATAATCTTCTTCTCCAATAGAAGATTCGTAGCATGTGCCAAAAGCACCTGCGGGAACATTAGTTGTAATATACCTATCTCCACCGAGACCACATTCTTGAAGGTCGTCTACGCTAACAGTGCATTCGCCACAGTAATTACTGGGCATTCCTCCTGCGCCGTCGCACGATATAAGAACATTGGCATCACTATCACAATACTGGTCAACATAAACCTTTGTCGCCACAGACACACTAGCGCCAACAAATGCAGCAGCAAACGCCGGTGGTGGGTTGGGGGGATACTGTTCGTCTATTCCTATTGAAGTTACAACACAAAGAGGTCTAAATTGAGCTTGTACTACGTGATACGTTGCAGTTCCCGGTGTTTCCATTGGGTTTCCGTCCTCGTCAACACATACGCCATCAACACAGTCCTCAGCTCCCTCTGGACAATCAGTCAGGCTAGTGCATCCTGTCTTACATTTTTTCCAAAGTATTACCTTGCAGTCTTTTAGGATTGGCTGTTTTAAAGTATTGACAACATTAATCTCACCAGCATCGGGTTTTTCATCAAGGGTTGCTGTCCCGTTTTCATCGGCGTCCATAAATGCTGCCATAGTACCTATAAATAAACCATCGCATCCATCGTCTGAACTGCCACTGGTGCTATCTGTTGAAAACGATTTATAAACACATTCTATATCATCATAATAAGCTCTGACCTTATCTCCTGGAAGATAAGTTATTCCGATGTCATCTTTAAATTTAACATAAGACGCGAGAGGTATAGCAGAGCCATCTTTTCCGTAAACCGCAGGATTAGATGAATCGGCTATTTTGGCTCGTTCGGTTGTTTCTCCGGAAACAAGACCTTGTTCAAGATTAAGCAAAAGAAATCTGGGAGGAGGAGGAACTGTCCATACGCCCCTAGTTCTATCAAATCTCAAATCAACAGGAGCCACCGGCCATGTATGAGATTTTCTTAAGAAGTTGGGCAAGAAATAATCTTTCAGACCTGTCTCTTCAAATTCCCCCTCGGCTGCGTTTGATTCGCTGTCTGCTGCGTTTGGAATTGGCTTGCCTTCTAAGTCATAACCCCAGCCATGAATAAGAAGCGGACCTCTCAATGCAAACATACGGTAGTCATCGGTATAGCCATCGGCAACACTGGTATCGCTTTCATCATGTTCTTGCATGGCAATGCTAAAATGGCCTTCGGTAACTTCTTGGCCCCTTGCTATAAACCCAATGTCATGGCCATGCTCTGAATTATCTTCTTCAACATGTTTGGCTGACTTAGACTTGCCCTGCGGATTTGTAAAAGGGTTAAGATAATTTATATTAATATCAAAATCGCCAGCGGCAACACCTTCCGGAGCGGTATATCCATTAATAGGAGGCATAGGTCTAGAACTGATATGTTGGCTATTGGCGCATGGTGGCTTATCAACCAAGTTCTGACTACTGTAATATTGAGGAAGATTGCCATCTCCAGCCATAGACACGGGCCTAACAAGACCAGCCCATTCCATTATAGCCTTATTACCATAGTTATCATCCAGCTCAGTTCCGGTGTCGTCTAGGCCTTCAGTCGCTACGCTGGAATGTCTTAAGTCTTCTAAGGAAGGAGATTCCCAATTGTCTATTTCTCCAACCAAGAATTCATGGGGAGAAGCAGATGGTCTTCGAGGAGGAGGGGGATTGTTTCTATTTATAACACCAGCTCCTGCTATCAATGCCGCACCCATAGCGGCAGACCTTCTGGAGAGTGCTATGCTGCCAGTTGTGATTCTCTGTCTTTCGGCATTTATTCTGGCCTTACCCATTGACTTAAGTCTTTCGGCGTTACCTTTACTAAACTTGCCATATTGAGGGGTATAGGTTTTAAAGTCATATTGAGTAGTAACACCACCTGCTCCCACTGTAACATTAATGGCAGTTATATTTGGGCCGCCTGTTCCTGTTAGACTTCCAGCAGCAACATAATAGTAGGTTTGTTCGCTATCTTCCAACGTTCCCTCTCCAATTATTGCTGCGGTATTTACGCTCCTATCGGTTGCAATTAAGGCTTTGCTTCCACCTATATCATTTAACTCAAATCCAACTCTCACATTATTAGGCAAGCCAGGAACTTTAATACTGCCCATTTCTCCATGTTGCATATGAGTAACTTTTGCGTTGGCCAGCTCTTGCCCAGCGGTATTCATTAAATCAAGTCCACCGTATTCCCATGGCGCAAGACCCTCTACAACCTCAACAGATGTCTTTCCATCAGCTCCGGCTGGACTAGATTGCCACGGACCATAATTTAAAATATTATTTTTTAGTGGGACAGCTCCAGCAACAGGATTCATAGTAGAATCTTGCATGCCAAAGTTAAGTGTTCTTGAGCCTTTTTTGTTCAATATCTTTTTAAACAAATCTTTAATTTTTGCGTCTTTAACGGGGTCTGGTACACCGCCTGGTGGTGCTGGATTAAGCAGTGATTGAAATACTCTAGCCATGGCCACCACAGCCGCGTTATGCCCTCCTCCTCCAACCAGTGGGTCTTTTATAACTTTAACAGAGCCAGGAAGAGTAACAACTGCATGTGGCCCATAGTCTGTGTCGAGCCGCTGCTCTCGTAAAAAATGTATTTCTTGATTTACACCGCTCTTTACCCATGCCCATGTTTCATCTGGGGTAATGTAATAATCGTCTGGGTTTAATGAAGAAAAATCCAATTTATTGCCAGCGTTAAAACCGCCCGCAAACGCATTTCCAAAATCACCTTTATCATCTTTAAGACGAAATCTCATACATGAGCCGACTCTTCCGCTTTCATCCCCAAACATTACACGAGCCGTAGGTATATCCAATCCAACTACCTGTGCTCCTGTTGTCTCTGGCCACCCTTTGTCAACTGGAGTGACAGAAAATTTCTTTTTGTAAGGGTCATCGGTATCAACCTTCCAACATAAATTTCCATAAAGAGGAACGGCCCATTCCCTTCCGTATCTTCGTGCATATGAAGAAACCCAACTATAAATTTTATTCATATCCCTTTGTTTTTGGCCTGTCGCAGTTTTTTCTGCCGCAAATGCTGCAAAGTTCTTATTTAGGTCTCTTATGTGTGCGGGTTGTATTGCTGGTCCAGCGGGCGCCAAAAGACGATTAAATAAATCTGCATATTTTCTCAGGTCCGCAGTAGTACCACCAACCTTACCTTTTCCTGGGTTAGCAGGGTCAGGATAATATGTAATATTAACAGGATGGTCTACTTGAGATGTGACCCACATTACCCAGTCTTGTTGTCCCGCTAGAGCAGCTCTCATTTCATCTTCGTCTAGGTCATAAACAAGAGTTGCTCTATCTACCGGGTCTCTTCTTAAACGGTTTCCATCTTCGAGCACAGGGTCTTCTAGCGTTTCGTTTAAAGCAGCGAATGGTGCCCATATTCCCAATATTTTTTGTGGAGGAACAGCTGGGTGAGCGGGGTCTTTTTTTCTAGTCAATATTAACTCATGGCTATCAGGCCTTTTAGTTCCCCAAAAAGGAATAATTCCACTTAGCCAATCAGTCGCCGTTCCTCCATCTTTTTCTTTCCCAATGGTCATCGGACACTCACACTCATAAATGTCCTCTTTGCTAGCCCCCAAAATCATTGCGTTAGTAATTTCGTTTCTTAATTCACGACCACGAGAGCTTTCCATAACCAAGTTGGTTGTATTCTCAACAAATATTTTTATAGCGTCTGTGTCAGGCTGTAGTGTTCGGTCTATAGACCTAATCTTTAATATGTTTATAACCCTAGAACCAAAAGCACTAGAAACTGGCGTTGGAATCAGGTCAACAAAAAAGTCACAGCCTGAGTCTTCGCATAATTTACTTATTGCATCGGCTAACGTAACAACGGCTCCAGAAATTCTAAAGTTATCACCGGCAACAGGTAGGTCTGTTAAATCTAAAAGATACTGAGCATCCTTAAAGGTGATGTATTTTCCAGTGGCCTGTAGATAATGCAAGCCCGTTAAAATATTATTCCAAGGCATACCCTCGCTGTTCACATTGGCCCCGCCAAAGCCGCCTACAGGAGAAACTGCACAAGCCCCTCCAAACTGCTCCATAACACCGAACACATTAAAAATATTGGAGATAGCAGGAGTTGTTACATCTTCTCCAATGATTAAATTAACTCCAGCCAAAAGTTCTCTGGGGTCTTGAACATTTACGGTATAGGTGGGATAACCACTCGTTGTAAAAGATTTTGTCCAGCTTTGAAGTAGGCCGGAGAATTCAAATCTTCCCATTCTAAAATAAACGGGAGAGCCGGGAAAGGGAGGAAAGAAATTGTCAGCTCTTGTTGTTGTTACTGGTTGTAAGCTAGAAAAATTGCCGACCTTTAAATCTTTGTGGCCGTGGTAATATATTCTAGAATGGCCCTCACACAAGTCTTCTACCAGCTTAACTGTAATCGAACTGCTTTGTTCACCATATCCTAACGTAACAGAAAAATCTAATATACTAGCACCAAGAAAAGTGGTTTGAGCAAAAGTATCATTAGGGTCACATAATACACCTTCTGGTCTATCTAAGCCGGGAGCTTGTGTGCCAGATATCCCAGAATCTAGCTGAGTGGACGTAAAACCTCCGCCTTCGCCACCTCCGTCAGGGCGAGGAGTCCATCTATCGCTAGAGGGAGATGCCTCAACAATATTTGGGCTAGAAACCGAGCCATTCTTAGCTCTTGGAGGCTGCCCAGCTATAGGCATCTGTGAAAATGAATGTCCGAATATCATTGTTTATCCTATGAACCACATGTAGTATAAGTCCATCCCATTTGTCTTGAGTATTTTCCTGTCGTTGGATTCCAATTTTCAGTATCAAGGTGCTTAAATATTGTAAGGTCTTCACCCCCACAATTGTCAGGTCTAAATGTTAATAAAATAGTTTCCGCCTCTGAACTTGGTATTGCTTCAACTGCAGTATTGCAGTCACATATTAAGCTATCTGCTGGCATAGTAGCATCAAGACTAACCTCTCTCTTCTTTGCAGTAACAGTCCCAATGCTTTGCATGACAGGACCAGTGGAACGACCAAGAACAATAAGTTCTGCAAATACATCTGTCGCATTTGTGTCCGACATTGTTATATCTGTTGTTCTTGCCCCAGTAAGACATACTGCGGGTCTGTCATCAAATTTATAGTTATAAGTTATTGTTCCCTGTGAAGGATTATGTCCAAGAGATTTAGATACCGGAATGGGATTAACGCCCCTAGAAGAAACTCCGCTAGCAAAATGATGTGCCCTAGCCCAAAATATATCTCCTCCAATAGCCTCATGATATTCTTTGGCATTAGCATATTTGCTTTTAACTATTTCATAAATAGGAGGAGTACTACTGTTGCTGCTGCAGAAAACACCGGAAGCCTGTCCTGTAATAGTTCCCTGAACATTAACTGTTGTAATACTACTTTCAAGGCTAGTTTCAACATTTACATCCCATATATCGCTTGCACCCAAAGCATTAATTCCAGATGCAAATAAGCCACTGCTATAAACAGTCCAAGTTTCGGTAACAGCATAGTTTCCGTCTAACTCACCGAAATTTACATTTCTAGTCTGATTAGTAATAAGAAGCTTGCCGTTTTGGTCAAAGCAAATCGCCCCGTTCTTTGTGATTTTTTCAGTGTCAAAGCCTAGTCTAGGAACAACATAACCACTAGCTTGCTGCCAAGCATACCCACCGTCTGAAATAACGCCACTAACTATAACTGGCTTACCAACAGCAGATATATTGTGTGTAACAGTAAAACTAGGAGGGCTGCTTTCAAGATAGGTTGGTCTATCGTTACCGCTCTGCTCAACTTCAAAGTGGTAAAAGTTTGCCTCTGTTTGTTCTATACTCCATGTTTCTTCTGCAGCAGAAATTAAGGGCTCTCTAACACCGGAGCCAGATTTATGGGCGCTATTCCAAGGGGCTCCTATGTCTGCGGCAAAATCCCTGTCATATTCTAGGTCTATAGTATATTTACATACGTCTACCCAAGGACCAGCTTCAAAGTTAATAGAATTAATTCTTGGAAAACAATTTATTAAATCATCGTCGCCACAAGCTATTTTAAATTCAGAGCCTTGGCCAGAAGCCGCAAAAGCAGCCATTAACCTGTCTTGCTCTTCTTGTATATTAGTTATTCCATTTACACCAGTGGCACCGGGAGCAAGAGTACCTTCAAGAGAAAGAGAAAACACGGTTCCTAGAGCCTGACCATCTCCAGCCTTTTGTATCTCTTTATTAATAGTAATAAGCGGCACAGGCGAAAATGTATAGTCCCCATACATCATCGTGGTGTTATTTTCTAAATTTTTATCTGATGCTTTAAAAAAACCGCCCATTTTATATTCCCTTTATCTCTGTGGCCCGGCTGGTGAGCCGTCTGTATTTGTTCTTATCGTACCCGCTACAGCCTCTGAAATAAGCTGCCCAAGTCTGCCACCAATCGAATTGGCCAGAGCAGCAGCAAGAGTAGTTTCTCCTGTAAGGCCAACACTTGTCGGAGCAAGTTCCACGACAATTTTTTCTGGAATGTTTATTGCTCCTATGCTTTCAGCGGCTACGTAAAGCTGTTGTGCGGCACTTTCAAAACCAGACAAGGCTTGAGTTAATGCTTGTTGTGACATACTAAATGTGTTCATTGCAGCGACTAAAGCCGGTGTTGATGATTGGTTGAACGCTGTCATGGCATCAGTAAGCTGTTGTCTACCAGCAAACAATCCTCCTCTTCCTTCTTGTCCTCCTCTTTGATATCTCTTTCTTACACGACCACCCAAATTAAAACCTTGCACATTGCCATCATTTATAGAATGAAGAAGAGAAAGATTCTTTTGTGCTGCCGAAGCATTAACCACGAACTCACCGGGAGTTAACATAGCTGGAACAGTATCTACAGAACCACCGGCAGAGTATCTTTTGCGTGCAGAACTACTTCTTAGGGGAGTCTCCCCAGACATTCGTGGGTGCAAAGCTGTACCGTGTTGTCTGATATCGGCCTCTTTTTCTAATCGTGCTGTTGTTGCCTGACTAAAGGCTTGGGATAGCTGGTTATTCCAACTATTTCTTAGTCGCTGAGATAGGTCAACCTCCTGCCCTACGCTAAGACTAGGACCATTTATCTGGCCTTCAATGGCACCTTTATGATTCTCATCGTCAACTCTTGTTATCACATGCTGATGCTCTATACCGTTCACGGGCTTTGGGCCAAGAATCCTGGCGTTCACGCCCGTCCATTTATCAATTGCCCCTGGGCTCCATGCTGGTCCATATAGCGGAGTGCTCCACCTCTCCAGAGCCTTCTGGCTGGCGAACTTCCCGCCTACTGACCTAATAGCGTCCATGTCCAAATCAGCTGGAATAGGTCTGGTTCGCAAGGTTTGCAGCATAAACGATGCTGTAGACATGTCATCACTGGTGATTAAATCCTTTAGTGAAGCCTTATGTACGTAACCCTCTTTTTTCACGAGGGGGTCGTCTACGAACATTCTATTCTTCCAATCCGCTGTGGCTTTCTGGGCTCTTTCTCTAACCCTCTTTCTTCTGTTCAACGCCATGTCTCTTTTGTTTACATCTTTGAATACCCAATGATTGCGGTCGGGCAATCTGGGTTGAGGTTGGCTTCTATTTTCACCAGTGGGACGGAAGTCAGTGACAGGATGCATGTTATCTTCGTCAAGCTTAATCGGGTACGCACTAACGGGACCACCATTAGCAAATCTCTGAACAGCACCACGAGTGTTAATGCTTTGAAGAAGTCCTAGGTTCGCTTGCGTAGCAGAAGCATTTATAACAAATTCGCCCGGAGTTAGCATGGCGGGAACAGTATCGCTTGTTCCAGTGCCGGGAATTCTACCTCCTGCGTTTTTCCTGTTTAATCTTCTTACTCTTCTCGATGGAGTAACCGGTCCAGTTCCTCGTTTTTCCCTTCTTTTAAGAATTGTTCTCTGTTGTCTCATCTTCTCATCAATTTCTTTTATCTTTTTGCTTGCACCTCGCCGGAGTCCTTCAAAGCCTTTAGGTCGTCTTGTTTTCAGATTTTCTATGTTTTGCTTAATTTTCTGATTGACCGCTATTCTTCTTTGTTGTGAACTTTTCCCTGCTGCTGTTGTAGGCTTGGCCGCTGCTGCAGCTTCCGCTTCTACACCCAAAGCGGCAAGCTCAGTATCCGCTATTTTATTTAGTTCAGTATCAGACATCTGACCTAGTCTTGCCACCTCTTGTTGATAAGCCGTTCGAACGTCTGTCGGCTTGGTTGTTGGCTTTGGCTTAGCTGCTGGCAGTTTCCCAGATTCGATTGCTGCTAGTGCATCAACATCAGTTATCCCTTTTGGTCGCGGTCGAAGTGGTTGTCTAGGAGTCAAACTGCTGGGAACTGTTGCTCCTGCTTGAGCTTCAGCCACTTTCTGTATACGTCTTGTCTCTAACTGTCTCTCTTTTCTTAGGGCGCTCTTTACTTGCTTAATAACTTTCGGCGTCTGAGACGGCATAGGAACAGCGTCCGCAGAACCAATACCAACCGTAGGTCTTGTGGTTGAGGCTCTCTTTATTAGCGGTTCAAGAGTAAGGTCCATTCCTAGCTGAGTTTGTTCCGCTAAGGTCCACTCTTTCTTGCCCGGTTTGAGGCGAGCAGTTCGTTCTGTGGCACGAATCTGAGCATCTAGTGCTTGGTCAGATAATCTTGTTGACCTTGTTGGACGAGCCGGTGGTCTTGCCAACGATGAGTGAGGAGCAGTGCCTGTTCTTAAATGCAAATCTCTAGGAGGACCAACAGCGTCGAGTACCGCTTCAGTGTGTCGTAGCAAATGCGGAGTCTTTGGCTTTGGAAGGGCCCTTGGCCGTGTCATGAACCTTGGCGCGGCGGCAGCTTGTCCTGGCCCAATCGGAATATCTACTGGTTGTAGAAGCGCAGCCCGTGCCTCTTGAGCGGTCGCAGACGGCGCAGTAAAAGGCTTTGTCCAACTTGCTTGAAATTGGTCTTGTCTTAATCTAGCCATTTCGTCTAAGGTAGCTTGTGTGGAGCGTGCTCTTGCTGCAGGCTGCTGAGCCAACGGAGAAGGAGTGTCTAGATGTTGGAGATGAGCATGTTCAATAGCAAGGTCATCAAGAAATTCGCCAGGAGTAGTTCCTTTTCCCCTCGCGTGGTAGAAAGGGCTTCCGGGGCGCCGAAATTTTGCGCTGGCCATTTTACTTCCTCTGAGCTGCGCAGCGACTTCTGAAACAACAGGCCTAATAGGTGCTGTAGCGGTTCTTGCAACGGCCTTGGTGCCTTTAATAGTACCCCTAGCAATTTGACCAGCGTGTGGAGCCAATACTTCTGCCGCTGTTCCTGCTATCTGACCAGCAGTTTCAAAGTCTCTTATTAGATGCTTACTTACTCCCGCCTTAGCTAACCTTTGTTTAGCGTTCTCTGCTGCCGCACCAGCCCGCCCCCCAGCCACCTGTTTGATTCCTTCAAGAACTCTTTTTCCTGAAATTGCAGCAACCTTTAAAGACTGTCCAACACCCTCAAACTGACCTTTCCCTACGACGTTTTGCACAGCATCAACAAGTGCTCCTGCTGTTTGTGCCACCCCAACAGCCGACTCGTGCAGCCCACCTAGTCTTGCTCCAGCAAACCTGAGAGACGCAGCACCAGCTCGCCCTCCAACCGCAGCCCCACCTGCCGCCGCCATAACATCATCGTCTATAGCATGTGCTATGTCTACATCACCGAATGCTGCAGCAGCGCCCATTGCTCCGGTAGCTCCCCGAACAGTTTTAAGTCCTGACATCACGCTCTGACCCATCGCTCGCGGTATCATTTGAGCACCAAAGCCGCCCGCTAACAACAATTTTTCTCCAGCGGTTAAAGTCTCCGCTGAAATAATGTCGCCAGGAGTGAATTTTCTTATTCCTCTGCGCTGTTTTCCAGGCCCAAGCTGAGCCCCTGTGGTTTGAGTAAGAATACGGCCTACTTCAGGGTCAAAATGTCTTGCCTCATCAAGGTATTTTCGGGCAGTTAAAGATTTCAGCATCCTTTTTGCCTGAACATCAGGATTCATTTGTCCTGTACCTGCCACCAAACCTGTTTTAAATTGTTCGCTAGTTGGGTAATAATTTAAACCGCCCACCACTTCCTTAGCACTTAATGAAGCTGACTTAGCCAACTCTTGATGGATTTGTTGCGTATCCATGTATCTCCAGTAGCCACCAGTTCTGGCGTCAATAACAGCCTGAGTCATTGGGTCTAATAGATTTACAGGAAACTTATTTCTAAGAAGAGCGTCTGTCTTCTCAGATTCGGCATGCTCAGCATGAATTTTTCTTAGCTGGTCTGTACTCACAGCCCGACTCATTAAATCAAATATATCTTTTGACTGTTTCTGAAAGTCTTTTATTCCGTCAAACTTTCGTTGCGCTGGTAAGGCCACTTTCGCGTATGCAAACTGATTTTTTTCTTGTTGAGAAGCCAATATTTTTACAAGAGTATGTCTAGCATCTCTCATGCTATTCTTAGTAGCGTCTGAGCCAAAAAATTTCGTAGCAAGTCCAGTTGGTTCTCCTCCTCCGTTAAGAAGTTTTTCAACAAAAATTCTATCTATTTCACCACGGCCAATTAAGCTATCCAGTTCCTGACTACCACCTCCCATCTGCTGCACCGTGCTCTTAGAAACAAAGGCTTTTTCCCAGCCTAAAGACAAGTTGCTTCCCGAAGCATTGGCAGCTCTGGCAAACGCAAAATAAATATTCTTTTCAGTTAATTGTTTAGTTTGCTCTAGCTTTTGAATATTCTCACCAATCAACAAATCTATTGATGACCGCAGGTTGCCGTGGGCTTGCTGAGCAACAGATGTAAAATCAACAACGTTTTCGTCGGGAAGAAGAGAAGAGGCTCCGGTCAAATGGAACTCTCCCGCTTTAGCAAGGGCCGCTTCTACCCCCTTCGGGAAAATAGACTGTTTGGTCATTCCCTCAAAAAGCATGCTTTTCCTAGCATCATCCCCATGCATCCAGATACCAAGCGCACTTGCATCATTTAGTTGCGGCAGGATAAACCCTTTTAGATATCGTGCTGCTGCTGAATGAGATGCTGCTTTTGAGAGTTCTTTTTTTGTATCGGCTGCTCTGACATGACCAGTACCGGGAGAGCTATCAGCCTTATGAAATCCCATGGCTGAACCATACTGAATTGTGCCCATGCTATTTAATTCCATAAGACTTGGAAAGATGCTTTCGTAAGCCAAATCTGGTTCAATCAATTTCCTACCGACCTTAGAGCCATAATCCCCCAAGGGCCATGCCTTAAGACCAGCGGCTTTTGCCTCAGCATCTGTATCGTAAGGAGCTATTTGACCTGCAATATATTGCTCAAGCCCTAACCTAAATTTATCTCGTACCTGTACCTCTCCGCCTTTATTGAACCTTTGAACCCCGCCCTTATTTATACTATGAAGAAGACCTAAGTTTGCTTGTGCAGAAGAAGCGTTAACGACAAATTCTCCTGGCGTCAACATTGCAGGAACGGTATCACTAGTTCCCGTGCCGGGAATTCTTCCTCCAGCATTTTTACCTCTTCCCCTTGGTATAACTTCCAGTGGAACCGTTGTTCCCCTAAGCATCACATCAGGCAAGGCATTAATCATAAAGCCTTCTTTGTTCATATTGGAGAAAGCAGTCTGGAAAGCCGCAGCAAAAACAACACCCTGATTGGCTAAATCCTTACCAAATTCTCGATGGGCTCCTATTGCAAGACGAGCCAGTGCTTCAGCCCCTCCCTTCTTAGTGTCAAAAGTCTCGCCCAGTCTTTTAATTAAATCTTTTTCTTCTTGGCCTCCCCTCTTTGGAGTTGCTGCACGTCCTATCAGACCTTTCATCAAAAGGTCTCCGGGTCCTCCACGCCCTTTTAGAAGGCCTAAAGCAGGACCAAAGGCCTGTCCAAATATTTTAGCTTCAAGGTCCTCAAGTCTTTTAATTGCGGCTTGACCTGTTTTTGTATCTCCTTGAAGATTGGCAAGTCTCTTCATGTCTTCAAGAGCAGCAAGCATTAGTCTGTTTTGGTCTGGGGTAAATTGATTTACATTGGCTGCGCCGCTCATTACGCCGCCCAGTAAGTTCATCCCCATTGTTCTGTCTCTGGCTGCATCTGGACCCTCTGTCAACAACCCTCCTAGGAAATCTCTAGCTCCAGCTCTTCTTCTATCAATATCCTTAAGCTTACCTAGAATAGCAGCGGCCCTAGTTGTGTCTGTAGCAAAAATCTGAAGAGCTTTGTGATTTTCGGCAAGAGCAGAACTTACTAAGGCAAACCTAGCGGTCAAGCGAGCGGTTTCTGCTTTATTCTTACCAAAGGTATTCATCCTGTCCTGAATGATTCTTCTTTCTGCTTCAAGAGCAACCCTTCTTTTTTCAAGAATATGAACATCTTGGGTTTGGCTACCAAATACCTGTCCTCCACTTAGACTTCTAATTCGTTGATTAAATGGTTCAAATAATTCATCAACCGTCTGTTGTCTTCCAGAGACTTCAGCAAAGGCAGCTTTTCTTTCTAGTCCTATTTCTGCTACTTTTCTTACCGCCTCTCGTGATGCGAGTATTAACTTTGTATATTCATTTGTTAACTTCGCGGTTCTTTCTCTTTGTGCGTCTACGGCCTTTGCAAAAGCTTCTATGGTCTTAGCGGCATCTTCAGAGGCTGGCACTAATTGTCTAATCTTCTTGGGGTCTGCAGCAAGTTCATCTAAACCTCCTGCTTGCCTATTTCCACTGCCAGTAACCAGCAGGTCAACCGATTTAGCTGCGGCATCTAGGAATTGTCTGGCCGTGTCAGTCTTACCTGTTCCCCCAAGAGCCCTAACCTGCCTCCCTATAAAGCTCATCTGGTCGCCGGTATCCCTCATTTTTGCTTTGTTAATAATGCCAGGAAGAGCTTTTTCTAAAGTAAAGCTAAGCTCTCTTACTTGCACAGCCTTGTGTAAAGCTCCGCCTCGTCGGGCTCCGGTAGCTCTTGCCATTTCTCCAAAGGCAGTTCTTCTTTCTTTAGTGCTAAACGCACGTAAATTTCCAGTTATGTTTTGTATTTGATTTTTGGGAACGTTTAGTTCGGCCACGCCTTGAGAAGACCTAATATTCGACATCATGGTCATTGACAGATTGTTCATAGCATCATCAACACGAGCTATAACTCCCCGTATTCCCTCAAACGCACCAGCTAATTTCTCAATATCTTTTCTCATACTTCTGGCAACCAGCGCCATTTCTTTTTGACTTATTACTAATTCGGCAGCTGGTTTGATGCTCTGGAGATAAATCCTTCGTTTTAAGTTCTCCTCATTCGCAAGTCTCGCCGCAGCAGAGTGACTATCTGTTTGAATCTTTGCCAGCTCCTTTTGTGCTTCTGCGTTCGCCTTAAATATTGCGTTAAACCGCTCCTGTCCTTTTTTTGTTGACATCATTTCGTCAAACCCAGCACCGGTGCGGGCTACTCTAAGCTCTTCTAATGACATCCCTTGAAACTGCTGGGCAACCTCTTGTTCAGCTGCTTGCCCTATCCTACTTGCTGCTTGTGCTGTTCTCTCTGCCACTTTCGCATTTGCTTGATTAAGAACTTTCTCTCTTCCTTCTTGTCCTTTAAAAAACGTTGACAGCAATGTAACAGTACCTAGTTCTGCTTGTATTGTTCTTCTGGCTGTCTTTTCATCATCACTTTTACCGAGCATACCTGCCTCAGCCCATAGGCCTGTAACAAGACCCGGTGCGCTACCAAATCTTCTCTGCGTCTGTCCAGTTCCTCTTTCAAATTCTTCTGACGCCTGTAATGCCTTGACCGCTTTCGATAAAGCCATCTCGTATCTTTTCATTGCTGCGTCTGTTCCCGCAGATAGCCCAGCAAAAGCTTTTTCTACTGACTGTGAAGCTTTTTCAATCTCTGACGCGTGAAAAGCTCTTTCGGTCTCGTGAAGTCCTTTGACAAATCCTGAAATAGCACCAGCTGCAGCAACTAAGCCGAGTTGGAGCATATTAATTCCGGGAAGCATCATTGCAGCCGTACCGCCCATCATTGCCGCACCACCCAGACCACCGCCTAGGGCGCCGGGTCCTACTGCCTGCTGAAGCATTGGACCGGCAAACATAGCGCCCATTCCAATTTGACTTATCATTTCTGGGGACATTCTCGTTCCATAGCGAGCCCTGTTAGACGTAACCAGTCCACCGGATGCAAAGCCAGGCATTTGTCCCTGATTCATTTTAACAAGGTTGCCTAAGCCTATTTTTGAAGCAGAGTCTTTATTGATAACAAATTCACCGGGAGTAAGCATTGCGGGAACTGTATCAGTAGCATAGCCACCGGTAGCAGCCCCTACTATTTTTCCACGTCCTATTCCAAGCCGCCTTTGCAAGTCAGGGTCGGCTGTTCTACTCCAGCCCGAGCCTCCCAGTCTTTTTCCCTTTGCGAGACCTGGTGCGTCACGGCCTGCCATCCTAGCCTGAGCCCCACCTGTCTCAATTAGCTTTGGGTCCCGAAGCATAGAATTCATAACTTTTGTGCCGAATTGTTCCGAACCACTGTGGTAGCGTACTTTTGTATCACCGACCTGCCCCGGCCCACCAGCCGGGATATCTCCATACAGCTTCTCGAATTGTGCCTTCTGTGCTCCTAGCTGGGGGAAGTCCCAAGATTTTTTAGCGTCACCTAATGTAAAATTGCCAGTTAAAGCAGCAGTAAAAGCCTCGAACATTGCGCCAAGAGCACCGTCAAAATTACTCTGAGCAACAATATTTTGTGCGTTCGTTTTTTTCAAAGAGAATGACTTACCACCCTTGGACGGAGGACCAAAGAATGCGGACAGGTGCTGGAGGTCTTTCACCAATCTTTTTTCAGCCTCTTGTTCAAATCTTTCAGAGGTTTCCGGCTCAATAAAGCCCTTATGAAGAGGGAATCTTATCTTTTTCGTGTTTTTTCCGAGCCCCAGTTTCTCTTTTACTGATTGAGTTATGTCTGTCGTATGCGTACTTTTAGCGCTTTGCTTGTCTAGAGGTTTTAAGAACAAGCCAACAAAAGGAGCCCCTCTGGTCATACCTACATTAAGTACTGAAGGACCTCCTGCTGCAGAAGTAGTCTTGGCTGACTTGTTCAGTTTCATCTTCTTGAACTGCGTACCCTTTGGATGGGACGCACGAATAGCATTGATTACATGCGGTTCGTTCTTTACATGAGTATCCCAGTCCCATTTATCTGTCTGAAAACCCCAGTCTCTTGGACTTTGTTGGCCCTTAGGCAATCTCGCCACCGCTTGCGTTAATGGCATTCCCCTAGTACCATACCTACTTCGGCTCTTTGTAACCCTACCACCAGAGGCCATTCTGTTAGCACGCTGTAGATTACCTAATCCAAGTTGCTTGACAGACGATTTTCTAATAACAAATTCACCGGGACTTAATATTGCCGGAACGCTGTCTGAATTTCCCGTGCCAGGAACCAAGCCGCCAGTGGCAAAGCCTCTTCTTGGCCCACCAAAAGGTCTTGAAGCAAGCCTATTAACTGCTGTAGACAAGGTTATTAAAGCCTTGGTGTTGGCCTGCGTTGCAACTGTTTGTGCTTTTTGAGCAACTGAAAGAGCTTGACTTGCGACAGCTGCTCTCTGTCCACCTTGTCCGGTCATGGCTCCAGCCACTCCTGCCCCAGCACCTGTTGCGCCTCCTCCTTGTCTTATTCCACCAAAGAAGCCTGCTCCAAAGCCTCTTACCGCTCCAACGGCTTTTATAGTACCCAACGCAGTTAGGGCCGGAAGAACAGGAGTAAGAGCTTCTGTTACTTTTATAAGAGAGCTAGCCAACTGAAGAGCAGACTTGGCAAAGACTCGAAAAGATGTGCTTGATGCGACAGTACGAAAGAGCTTTTGGAATTCTTCACGAACCTTAGTGGCCTGAATTAGCAAGGATTGCTGTGCTAGTGCTGCATCTTTAGCAAGACTATCTTGACCTTGCATTGCAACCTTTAACACCTGCTGGGCTTTTCCAAACTGTTGAATAGCAGGAATTAATTTACCAACCTGTCTAAAACCACCCAGTTCTTCAACAATTTTTGCAAATCTAACGTCTCTTGGGTCTAGATTTTTTAGGGCTGCACTAAGTCTATTTAAAGCTTCAAAAGGACCAACAAATTTACCCTCCAAGTCCTGTACTGTTACCCCAAGTTCTTTAAGGAATTGAATACTTCTTGGTCTTTGTATACGGGTAAAAATAGTTCTAAGACCAGTGGCAATGCTTTCTGCGCTTTCACGAGTAGTAGACCTAACCGATGTAAAGATAGCAGCCAGCTCATTTAACTGTCTTTTTGGCGCTCCAATGTCACCAGCGGCAGCCTTGAAAACACCACCGGTTCTTCTGATTACTGAAATCAGGTCTTCAGATTCTACCGCAAATTTACTAGCAACAGCATTCAAAGAACCAAGAACAGAATCTAAATCTTTAGCCTTCAGACCAAATTGAGACATTGCTGCAATTGCACCCTCAGCCGTGCTTTTCATATCTTTGAAAGTAGGAGCAAGAGAAGACTTAGCCAAAGCGGACAAGGCTGTCTTAACTTGATTAGCATTAAGACCTGTTTGAGAAAGAATTCTAGAAACCTCAAGCAGCTCACTAGAAGAAACGCCCAGTGTTGTTGCAAGCCTTCCAATCTCAGCGGTCAAACCTTTTAAGCCAGTCATGGTTTTCCCAGTCACCTGAGATATTTTGACAAGCTCTCTTTCAAACTTAAGAGCTTCTCCAATCGCATTGCCAACAGCACGAGTAAACCCAAAGGTAATAGTAGTGGCAACAGTAAAACCTGCATATCTTCTCAAGGCCAAACCAGAAATTCTACCAAACTCTTCCATCTCTGTTCTGGCAACCGCTAACTGTTTTCCAGTTTGCTGAGCGGAAGTTCCAACGGAAGAAAGGCCTTTGGCGCTTGCGGAGGAAGCGCTTTTGACGGTCTTAAGAGAACCGCCGAGCTTACTCATTGAAGCCGAGAGTGAAGAGGCATGGCCAGCGGCAGACTTCAGGCTTCTATTGAGCTGAATAATATCTTTATTAAGATTCTTGACGCCTCTTTGTGCCGATGGGTCTAATTTAACATTTACTTTTGTGCTAATTCCAGAAAGTTGCTTCTTAATAGAATTAACTACTGGCCTGAGTCCTACGGGTCCAGTAACATTTAGTTGTGCCGTTAAATTAAATGGTTTGGCCATGCTGAGTACCTATAAAAAAATGGCTATACCGGTAGTGTACTAAAACACCTCCGGTATAACCACTATCCCGATTACTCGTTAACTTCAGCTTCTTCTTTTTCTTCAGAATCTTCAGCCTTTACCTCTTCCTGTGGTTCCGGCTCCGATTCTTCTTTTGCCTCTTCAATAGGCTTACCATCGTCGTCTAGGAATGGCTGTCTTTTGAATTCATAGTCGCCTTCTTCGTTGACGCGATTTCCATCTACATCTATGAGATTTCCTTCTTCGTCAATATATCGACCGTCTTCATTAACTAAATTACCTTCCCTATCAACAAGCTTACCATCTTTGTTGAGAAGTCTTAAGTCTTCATCGACAAAGTCAAATTCTCGTAAAAACTTATTTTCAGCCAAGTTTTGTTCGTGATTCGAATCTAAGCCGTACAATTTTTGTGCCAAACGTCTGGCGGCTTCCAGCGAAACAGCCTCTGTATTCTTATTTCTATAGTCTGCTAAGTCTTTAAAATAAGGCTTATTACTATCATTATACACCAAAGTAGCCGATACTAGATAATCAAATCTAGCATTATCAGCCTGCCCTTCTGCCGTAGAGCTATCAAGGCTATTTCTTTCCATTAGCATAGCCCTAATTTCTGCCCTTTTATCCGCCATTTCAAGAGCGGCATCCTTGGCAACAGAAAGGCGAATGCCGCCTTTGGCCAGCTGTTTTTCTTTATCTAAGATTTCTTTTTGCATAAGCTCAAGGTCTGCTTGCTTCTCATCGTTCCACATACCCTGATTTCTCATATAGTCTTCCAGCTTGTTTCTCAACAAAGCGCCCGATTCCAGAGCATCTCTAAAGGCCCTATTATAGACCTTTGTTGCCTCGTTTTGTTGCTGAAGAGTTGCCTCCGAAATCTTAAAGGCTCTCTTTACTGTTTTCCCTTTTTCTTCAATTTCAAGTTCAAAAGTTTCATTGTTTTTACTCATCTTCATTCTCCTTGTTATCCTGTGGTGTCACCAGATTAAAATCTATATGATACCTATTCCACGTCATACTATACTGCGCAATTTCCTCTTGAGCTATCCTAAGCTGGCTATTTCCATTATTCAATATTTCAGTTCTCGCCTGTTCCCAAAGTTCTTTAAATTTTAATTGTTGTTCGGTTAGTTCCCCTTGGTCATGACCCCATAGTTGACCAAAATATTTTTCAAAAGCTGCTAGGGAGCCAATCATCGTAGTCTTGAATTTTCTTTCTAGGTTTTTGATAAGTCTTTTCTTAGAGCTTTCTCTATATCTTTCCTCATTAGCTTTTTTCGCTTGTTCTCTAAGTTTCTTGTTCTCTTCGTAACTGGCCATCTTATCTTACCTTTTCTGAAAACTCTCTGTTAGCCTGTGTTATAATTTGCTGTCTTCTGTCTGGGAATTGAGAGTCTCTAGCTGTTCCCACTTTCTTTAGTACTTTTTCTCTTTGTCTTCTTACCATTTTCCCCTGAGCGTTATTCATGTCATGTATTCTTTGGGCGCTGCTTTGAGTTTGACTCGGTATAAACAGCTCTTCTGCTTCTCTCTGCTTTTGCCCAATTATACTATCAACATGCTTAGCGGTTTTGCTCTTTTCTCTTTTTCTTCTCTGGAATATCATCCATCCGTCAAACATATCGTCATCTTCAACAACATTGTCATCAGGACATTCAGGATGTTCATATGCCCCATCATACATTTTACTATAAAGAACTAAGCTTCTTTGCTCTTCTGTCAAATCTATTGCAGGCTTACCAAAAACATTATTTTTATCAGAACCCCAATAATTCCTCCATGGTTCGGTTCTTGCCAGCTCTCTGCTTTGTTCCGTAGTAACTTGATTTTTACTTAACTCTAAAATACACTGTTCTATTAAACCGTTTGTATCTTCTGCTTGGTAGTTATCAGAAAATACTTTTTGACCATTTTCATAAAATAAGGTCACAGCAATCATATACTGGCTTTTCTCAAGAGAAGCATAACCTTCAAGCGTCAAGTAATCTAAGGCATGTTTTGCATCATTCAGCCTTGCCATAAGAGTCTTGACTCTATCAAGGCTTTTTCTAATAAAAGCCGTTCTTTCTGTGTCGAGCATAGATTGAAATAATTGGAGCTTAAGTTGGTCCAAGTCTTTTCCGAGTTTTTTTAACTTTTCCTCCTCGGAATATAAAAAGATTTCTTGCTCGTCTAGAAGATTTAAGACTGTTTTTTTCGTATACCAATTTTTATATCTGTTTCTGAGAACACAGTTATTATAAGCACACTGAGCCTTATATCTATCAACTCTTTCTGGGTGCTTTACGGTATAATCAACGCCGTCTATATTTATAGCCGTTGTTCCTGAAAAAATTTTATGTAATAAAAATTCTTTAGTAGGTAAATCCATTCTTATTCCTGTCTCTTCTTCCTATCTATTATAAAATCGCCAGAGCGTACTACTTGCCCAAAGGCTATCGCAGAATTAAACGCACTGACTAAAGCAGGGACGGCGAAAACCGCCGCCCCCGCTTATCTTGTCAGTTAAGGTCAAGCTTATTCAGGAGCCAGATGACTTAGTCGTTCATCCCACCACTGTTTTGCTTCGCCGTCAACGTCATACTCATGCATGACCGTGAAATCATTAAAGGTCGAGTAGGTGTAAGTAACCGTTGCGTTACCCCCACCGGCATCTCCCCCACCGTAATTCACAGAAGCAAGCTTGTTCTTTTTACCCAAGTAAATTCTAGTGCCTTCGCAAGTTGCAATACGAATAGTGGCATTGCTCAAGTTACCGGAATCGCCAGCGCAATTGTTGGCTCCAGCACCAAGACCACTGAGAATACCTTCTTCGGTTGCGGAAATCATATCTCCACTAACCGCAGTGCATTCTACTTCACATGTAACTTCAATTGGGAAAGTAGCATAACGATGGTACGGAGCTTTGCGACCCAGTTCCAAAATCTGCTCTCTACCTAAGTCAGCAGAAATAGTAATATTGTTAATATGAGCACCAAAGTTACCATTGGCATCTTTCTCATTAGTTCCAGAGGAAGTAATTCCATGAATTTCTTTAGGAAGACAACATAGGTCTGAGTTTCTATGGTAACCATCACCATTTACACCAGACATTGCTTCTGCATCAGCTCCACCAGCGCTCGTTCCAAACAGAAGGTTTTCACGCCTGTTGACGCCGCCACCAGTAGTTAAACCACTAGGGTCTTCTCCGGCGTCCGTAAAAGCGCCTGTGAAATCTAAGGCTACTGTACCATAAGCCTCTGCTGTTTGTCCGCCAGTAGTAATACGACTGTCGCCATGCCATACCTTATGGTTTCCAACCAGAGTGACATCTTCAGTAAAGTTGTCTTCAAGTGGAAAGTTGTATGACATAGACGAAACGAACATACCAGAACACTCAACTTGAGAGTGAGGGGCTCCGTTGGCAGAGTCATTGGTATCAGGCCAAATGCCTAAGGCAAAAACGCTCTTTTGGTTTTGCCGACCAGACAAACTAGGAGTACTAGCTCCTCTGGTTGCCAAACAATATATGGGCGGCGTACCATCCATTACTTTAGTCATAGACACTTCGACATCCGGAATGTCTTCAATGTTCTCATAAATTGAGATTTGGCCTAGCTCGAAAACCTGGCTTAGATTGAAGTTGGTAGTGATACCAACGCTTTGCACACCATGAACCGCAGCAAAACTGCTGTTTGCGGGGTCTGCACCATCAATCTGCAATCCAACCTGTTGACAAGCATAGAAAATTCTATTATTAGCCATCTTAAAAGTCTCCTTTTAAATGCTATCCAGTTAAAAATTATGTTTTAATACATAAATATATACACCGTAAGTGTAAAAATCTAATATTACGTATTACCTACTATAACCTCAAAAGTAGTGCGAACAGCTCCTTCATGTAATGCCGGATGAGGAGATTCGACTTCAGATAGTGTCGCATTTCGGAATCTACATTCCTTCCAGCGATATCCTGAAGCCGCAACCAAATTCGGATACATTAACGGATTGCCGCTTGCGAGCATTCCCCTATAATCTAAGGGATAAACTCCTTCTTCAGCTACTTTATTAGTATTAAACAAATAAATGGACTTGTCCTGCTGCATGCTGAGTATATCAACAAGTTGGTTCCTTTGCCATTTTGATTCTGCTACTACATGAAATAAAACATCCTGATAGGTCCTTAAATTAGCACTTCCAAGTTCATATCCCTCAGAATATCTCCGAGGAACAGCCTCAATTACAATAGCAGGAAGTTGAACTCTGTGTTGGCCGCCGATAGACCAGTCACCCGAGCCGGTTTGGGTAACATGAGTGCCATCAACTCTAAACGACCTATACTGAAGTTCCTGCCACCACGGAGCCTTGTCCGCTAAATAAATTTGTACCCAACGATAGCTGTGATTCATATATACAGTGCTGGTGGTGCTTATAGCACTGTCGAATACAACTCTCCCCAAAGGATAGTTTATATGGTGTCCATAAGTGGAATCTCCTGGCCCATAAAAACTGGACGCAGTGGTTCCATCTACAAATACACCAGAAATCTGTATAGGCTGAGTAGTAGCTAATCCGCTGGGATACGAAACCCCTGTCTCCCAAACCAAGTCTTTGCGAGGGGTTTCCCAAACTTGTCCCGCATCATAAGCAGGGTCATCAACCAGCCTTAATTGATGAAAATTTCCGCCAAATGCCCCTGAAGTAGGAATCGCAACATCAAACCATGCCCCTATCTCCAAAAAGCTCCAATCACAAAAAGCTTTTAAATTGTTTTCAAGAATTATCATAAATTGACTGTCGCCAATATTATTTAAACCCTTAAACTTTGTATAATCTTTAATGGCCACTATTTTAGCCTCTTCGCTATTTCATTTTGCATTATAGTTATAACTTGACCCTCAAGCGTAGATAACGCCCTAGTAACGAAGTTGTTTTTTATTGTACCGGCAAATTCTCTAGGAACATGCCATCTACCACCTCTTTGAGACCTCATTAATCCTAGTCCAGTTCTACTATTACCTCTGCTCACGTCATCAGTAAAAACGTAGTCTGCAACTAGTTTTGTGTCGTCACCAGCAATAAGCAACCATTGCAACCAAGGAATTTTTTTTCCTTTTAAAGTCGTATAAGAAGCCTCTGAAGTACCTAAAACATCAGCATAATCTTCTCTAATCATAACAATAGATATTCCTCCGACAATCCTGCCAGAAGAAGCTCTAATTGGAGTTTTAGATATTTTCATACTTGCCAACCAAATATCTAGTATTCTCGCAAGCTTGCCGCCACTATCAGGAACTCCTAATTCTGCCTGCAAAGAACCCCCTAGTAGTTCGCCGTACTCTCTGGAGCTAGTTATGGCAGTTTTAACAGCGTCTTTAATTTTGCTAGATATTACGGGTATTGCAGATGTAACCGCAGCATTTAATGATGAGGCAATTTGCTTGACAATTCTTCTATTTATCTCGGCTTGTGATTCTACCAGTTTGAAATTAGCTCTCATTACGCAGACCTCTTCCACATGGTTATCACAAAAGTATCTCTTCCTAATCCAGCAGGAGCAGGTTCTCCATGTCTAACAAAGGCATGACGAACATGCTTTTCTATGTCTGTATTTATTATTATGTCTTTTGCTCTCTTTATTTTTGGTAGAGTGTCCATTTCACTAATAGTTTGGACAAATCCCTCTGGCGCATTAACACTTACACCAAGGTCTATCCAGCTTTTATAGTCCCAAATAACAACTAAATTTATACTTTCCGTACTCTCCTGTGGAATTCTACCAACCCCATTGCATATTGGACATATTTGTCCGTCAGTAAATGGAGCAGGTCCTCCACTTAAATATCTATTAGAAGATTTTTTGCCTATGGCATCAAATATACAATTGCTACACAATGTAAATTTTGTAGCGCCATAAATCAATCTGCAAGGAGTAGAGCCTCCTCCACTCTCCAAAAGTGATTTTATAGCATCGTCAAAAGTATCTTTTAAGGCAGTGCTTAATATGCCGGAAAATGGGTTAACCATCTATACACCTTATGCGGAGTAGTAAGTTGGGTCATCAAACCTAGCGTCGTACTTGTCTTTTATTTTGTCAATTCCATGCATATGAGTTCCAGAAGCCCTTGTATAAGCCGTGTAGGTGTCTTCATTTATAAAATTATTAGTTCCAAAAGTTTTCATAGGTGCTTGTACAACAACAGTACCTGATTTGATACTGGCGGTAAAATATGCGGTACTACCACCACCTGCTCCAGCAGTAATATTTTGTATGTCATTAGCCATTTTATATCTCCGTTAGTCTGTTAGTCTGCAAAAATTGTATACTTCACTTTAGCACTTGGCGTTCCAGTAGCCGCTATGGTCGCTAGACCTGAGCCAGCAGTCATAGCAAAAGAAAGACCACTAGGAACAAGTCTCATCGCAGCGGATTCTCCTGGTTCTATCCTACCAACTGGAACTAAAACAGAATCTCCGTTATTGCTTGTAAGGTCAGCAGACGCTCCTTCTGGTCCGGTCATAGTTATAGCATTGGAAGATTGATAAGTAACCTTAGGTCCCCATTCTATATAATCACCAGATGGCTTTGACTCTAAATTATAAAGAAACAACCATCCATTTGTCGAGATTTTTGCATTATTATACGTATCCAATGTAAGGATGCTGCTCGCAGCAGTAACCACTCCTGCATCAAACGCTTGCGTAGACTGGTCAACTCCGCTAGCAAAAAAAATAGTCTCTAAATACTTACTACCATCGGAAGCTCGCCTAGGAACCGTCTGCGTATTTACCGGCAGGCCAAACTGTTCCTTGAGACGTCCGCTTGTATAGCTACAGCCTATGGTTACCTTTAATTCATTTGCCATTACAGTCTTCTCCTATCTGACATGCCTTCCGTTTCCGTTGTGATACAGTGTGGCAATGTCATCTGTTGACAACGTTTTGTGCCACATATTAAATTCATCTAGATAGCCGTTAAAATAATCCGAGGACCCTGTTGTATTTCCTAATTCAAAATCTGCTGTTTTTTGAGCCACCGTAACATTGCTATCGCTGCCCTTGGCTACAGTGTCTTGATAAATTGTTCTTGTTCCCCCTGAGTTGTCATGAACAACAACTATGTGATACCATGTGCTATCAGACAGTGCATCTGTTTTTACCTTTGTCTCACTAGAACCATTGGGAGAAGTATAAAAGCCTAACTTATCATCCCCGTCTGCGCCATATAAAAATAGCCATTCTCTATGAGAATCAGTAGGCTGCCATACTCCCCCGACAAACTGTTGTCCAGACCCACCTGTGGGCCTAAACTGTATCCAAAAAGAAATTGAGAAGTCTATGCTTCCCGGACTCAATCCTCCAAGGTCTGAGTCTCCAACACTTAAGTATTCGCTATTGGTTTCTATAAAATTAGCAGCAGTTCCAACTCTTCCAGCCACAGAACCAACCGTATTGTTATCCGTAAGATGAATTCCATTTCCAGAGCGGTCATATCTTATACCGCTTTGTTCATCTAATCTGTAAGAAACTTTAAGGTCTGTTAATAAAGCTCCTCCTCCATAATAAGTAGGGTCATCAAATCTAGCGTCATACTTTGTACTTATTTTGTCATGAGCATAAGGATGAATACCAGACTCTCTTGTATAAGAAGTATATTGGTCTTCATCAACAAAATTATTTGTCCCAAAGGTTTTAATGGGAGCTTGTACAACCGGAGTACCAACCTTTATATTATGTTGGTTCGTGCCACCCTTTTTTGTATTAATTATATCTATTGCCATTTTTGTTTACCTATAAGGTTGTTTGCCACCTTGGGATGTTCCACCGCCACCAAGAGACTGCGGGTCGAAAGTATTGCCGACAAAAGGAGACAATATTCCTCGGATAGCTTTCGCATTACCCATTTCATATTCCCATTTAAGATTTTCATATGCAGCACACGGCCCCTGATTAAGTAAAATTTCAAAACCACGCAAATTACTATTTGTACTTATTGAAGCTGGCCCAAGCTTTGCGCTTACACCAGCAGCGAGAGCTTTTGTTCTCAGTGTACTTTGGTCCGCCAAACAAGCTGCCTTTAAAACAACGAAGTTCTGGAAGGCTCCACTATTTGCATCTGTGCTATCTGTTGGGTCAGGCGAAATACCAGTTGTAGAAATAGTTATCGTATAATCGGTATCAAAAGCAATTTCTTGATTAACCAAATGAGCCGAAACCACCAACATTTCTTTTAATCTATTGTCAGTATATGTATAATTTGTGTCATCTACGTCAAAAATGACGTTTCTTAGCATTGTTACTAAATCTGTTTGCCAGGCCATATCTCACTCCTTTTAAGGTGTTTCTGCTTAATTATACACCTAACTAATCGACAAACATTAAAAATGCCGCTCCTGGCAAATCTGGCTCAGCAGCAGGAGCAGCAGCAGCAGCGGTATAGTTAATCTCTATTTTAGGGGGATTAGAACCTGCGTTCTTAGAAACCCAATCAATTTGCCAATCTTCACTATAGCTGGTGGGATATAGATAAAAAACCATGTCATTTCCACTAGCCCAACTCCCGCCAGACGCTGGTCCGTTTACAATTTCTTGGATAATGGCTTTTATATCAGCACTGGAATAATATTGACCAGAAAATGATTCCACATTATCAACATCAATAAAGCTACTAGTTGTCGCAGTATTACTGGCTCTAGTCACTCCGTTTACCTGAGCGTAGTTTGCAGGACGGGGAGCGGTGTTGATATCGTGTGCCTTGACAATCATTCCTTCGCTAGGGTCACTGGAATCAAATCCTGAGTTATCAGAATGATAAACTTTAATAACTGCGTCATCAATTGTCGCTCCCGCAGGAATAGTTACGTTCTGAAATCGCAACCATGCATAAAACTGATATTCATCAGGAGTATAGTTTTCTGTATCCCAGCCCATCCTTAAAATGTTGGCACTATTATTGAATATATTATCATTCCCCGACTCCTCACCGCCATCGGTCCAGATACCAACATACCCATCATCATCATTGTGTGTGACACTTATATTTAATGCTGTCATATTATGTCGAAGTTCCTTGTATACCACTACCAATAATAAATCCGTCATAATACATACTGCCACCAACTACTCCACTAGTGCAAACAAAACCGTACATTGTTGAAAGACCAGCGGCAGTACTAGGAGGAGGAGGGGTTCCTACGCCAATAGCTCTTGCCCATGAAATGCGACCAGGCCAAGTTATGGTGCGACTACCAGTACTATCTTGAGTCAACCTGATAAGAAATCTTTGTCCTGGCACGGCATCGACAAATACCCCACTTACGTTATGACCCATGGTTAGCATGTGAAAATTAGTTTGTTTAAGGTCAAAGTTTACTGTCGTTGCAGAGCTTGCTGTTATAGGAGCCGTCACAATTCCAGAAGATTTAATCTGACCTGCAACTTCAAGAGCATAACCATCTGAACTTTCAAGGGCTGACCTTTCAAAGCCAATATTAACACCCGAAGCAAGCGTAGTCGTTCCCGTAATAGTTGGACTAGTTATTGTTGGGGTAGTTAAAGTTTTGTTTGTTAAAGTTTTGGTTGTTGCAGATAAATAAGTGTCTACATTATCTATATCAACCTGAGCCATGGTTCCGCCATCATTCATGACAAAGGCATCGGCACCCGCCACTGTTGGCGTAGTAACTGTTGCTCCTCCGTCCATGATGTTAAGCTCGGCTGCTGTAGAAGTGACCGCAACACCATTTATCCTTAAACCTGAAGGACCTGCTGAAATACCTGAGCCATAAATTATACCATCGGAGTCGATATGCGGAACTCCGCCTGTGTTGCCTGCAAGAGCGGTTACGACCAATCTTGGGGTAGTGACTACGCCCGTGAATGTAGGAGAGGCAACGGCAGCCTTGGCATCCATCTGAGTTTGAATAGCAGAACTTACACCGTCTACATAATTTAATTCTGCAGCAGATGCAGTGATAGCTGTTCCATTGATTCTGAGGCCAGACGGACCAGCAGAGATACCTGAACCATAGATGATTCCATTGGAATAAATATTTGCTACGTCATCACCGGCACTATTCACAACGGTTAGAATTCCAGAAGCAGCTCCAGCAGCCAAAGATTCATCGACTTCTGAATAAAGCCTTATACCAGAAGCCCAGATTTCGCCGCCAACATCTAGTTTGGGCTTAGGATTAACAGACGAAGTGCCTATCCCAAGACTACCGGTTACTTTTAGATTTGTCGTTGTAGTAGTTCCTGTAACAGTAGCACTGCCATTAACTGTTGCTTGTTCGGTTGATATGCTTAACGTATCAGCACTACCACTAGGCCCAATGCTAATATATCCAGCTGATGCAAGGGTTGATATCATCAGGCCATGGGTGCTATGAGTTGGGCATATGAAACCTCCCTTGCCATTGTTTTCATCCGAAGCTAGGGCACTATCAAAATTTCGTATGAAAAGAACGGGATTTAAGACATTTGAGACTCCAGGCAGCGCTGGTCTTGACATCGGTTTATTGCTAAATTCTGAAGTGAAAGCGTATCCTGAGCCAACAACATCAAGCGTACTCAAAGGAAAATCTGCTGAAACAGAACCGTATATATTGCTTACGCCAACCCTATTGTTTTGGTCGTCGTAATACAAACCACTAGCACCAGCAAGATGACCTCCGTTGTTATATTGCACTCGTCCGTCTGAACCGGAAGCAGCATGCGACTCATGATGCAAAGCATCAAGCTGAGTTTGAATATCAGAGCTTACACTTGCAAGATAGCCGTATTCGGTATTTGACACATTTCCGTTTGCTCCAATCAAAGAAGCGTCTAGTCTATTAGACGAATCAATGACAGGATGATAATTACCACTTGGAATGGTATTTGTTCCAATTCCCGTAACATGCCCATTGCTGTCTAGCGTAATATCCTGAATAAACGTATTGCCACCATTATCTGAAGTACTGGCAGCGCTTATACTTGGATGGGATGATGCTATCGTGACGATGCCGCTTTCCGCATTATTCGTAAGGGTGACAGTCATATTGTCACCTGCGGCAAAGAACAATCCTGAGCCGTCAGTAAGTTCTTGGCTCATTCCTGCGGGTATAGTTGTCGCGCCGAGCTGCAACTTGCTCATCGTTCCAGAGGCCGCATTTATTTCAGCAGCAGTAAGTGTTACTGCGGTGCCATCTATTCTCAACCCAGATGGCCCAATCGCAATACCAGAACCATATATAATCCCATCAGATTCGATAAATGGAACACCTGGGTTGTTGCCCTGCAAACCAGCTACCTTTAGTGTTGTACCGTCGTAAGTTAGATTAGACTCAGCAGCAAAAGTATTATCGCTTGTAACCCAAGTGATTAAACCATTGTCAGTATCTCCAGCAACAGACCTAGCGCTCCCTCCACTGGAGTCCGCTGCAAAAGTTATCACGCCAGAACCATCTGTGTTTGTCGTGGTGATGGTCATGTTCGAACCAGCTGCAAAGAATAGTCCTGAACCATCTCCAAGACTAATCTGGTTTGGGTCAACCTGTGTCGTAGAGCCAATATGGAACTTACTCATTGTTCCAGAACCAGAAATGGCATCAATTTGTGTTTGAATATTAGAGGTTACGCCATCAACATAGTTTAACTCAGCAGCAGTAGCCGTTACTGCAGTTCCATCAATTCTTAAACCAGAAGGACCAGCCGCGATACCGGATGCTTCCAGAACACCCCAAGCATTTATGTTTACAATATTATCTCCAACACCATTGTAGAACTCAGCCAAAGGAGCAGTCTGCCCAGCAGCACCTTTAACATATAAGGCTTTAGTCGTTGGGTGCTTGGGAAAAACTTGTAAGGTGCCAGAGCCTGTAGACAGTGTTTGGTCTGCCGCACCAACAGCAAGAAGCTTGTGGCTAAAATTACCCTTAATCAAAGTGCCTTCGTTGGTGGGTGTCTCATTGGCAATAAATAATTCGTTGTGGTCACGAAGAGTATTACTTTCGTTTCCGGCTTTATATCCTATATAAACACCGCCTTCAATCGACCCTCCTCCTGACTTACCTCCACCGGCATAGCTTCCAATAGCAACAGTATTATCTCGGTCTTGGTATTCTAAGGCCTTGTACCCAAAAGCAACCGAATAATCCCCGCTTACTACGCCCCAACCAACATGACTTCCTACAAACGTACTGGCTGTTGATTCAGTTGCATTACTACCGGCAGAATAGCCGATAGCAATGGTCGAAGTGCATGAAGTACCATCAGATAAAGCATCCAACCCAATAGCAACTGCATTATTACATATAACCATGTCCTCCATAGCATTGCTGCCAATTACTATGTTTCCATTCATTACCGACCCATCAGTACGAACAGTATCACTTCCTATGATGACATTCTGTACAAACTGAGAAGCATCGGGGGCGACAGCAGCATGAGCACCGATAATTATATTTTCTGCTCGATGATAGAAAGCATTTCCACCGGTGACGCCGGAGCCAGCCTGATACCCAACGAAAGTATTATCGTATGCATAAGCAGAGCTAAGTTTATGACCGGCCATGCTTCCAACAAGTGTGTTGTGGTGCCCTGTTGTTACTCCGCTACCCGCACACCATCCTATATGGGTGTTGCCCCCAATGGCTACCGTACCATGGGTCTCAGTATTGCTACCATCCCCAGGGGCAATGTTGCTGTGTGTTTGGTCTCCGATATAAAGGCCGCTAGCACCATTATCAAAGAGCATCAGTTCGGCGGCTGTGGTAGTACCACTAACAGCAACGTCACTTAAACCGTCTAAGTCACTCAAGGTTGAAGCAAAGGTTAGAATTCCACTTTCCGCATTATTCGTAAGAGTGACAGCCATATTGTCACCAGCAGCAAAGAACAACCCAGAGCCGTCAGTAAGGGTTTGGGTCATTCCTGCGGGTATAGTTGTTGAGCCAACGTGGAACCTGCTCATCGTTCCTGACGAAAGAGTCGAGTCGGCGCTAATAGTTAATAAGCCGGAACCATTGTTCTCATCTGTCAAAGAAACATCAATATAAGTCCCCCCCGTAACGAACAACCCAGAACCATCTTCAAGAGAAAGAGGAAACCCTGCGTTGGTAGCCATAACCTTAAACTTACTCATCGTCCCGCTGCCCGGTGAAGAAAAAGTAAGGATACCACTTCCTTCGTCATTGTTCGTTAGCTCAATGGCCATATTATCGCCAGCGGCAAAGAATAAACCTGAACCATCGGTGAGGCTTTCTTTAGCTCCCTCTGGCATGATTGTCGCGCCGAGGTGCAACTTGCTCATCGTTCCAGAAGCAGAGGCAGGAGCAAAGTTACCACTTCCAACTTCATTGGTTCCAATACCTGTAATATGACCATAGGCATCAAGCGTAATGTCTTGAATAAATGTATTTCCACCATTATCAGAAGAAGAAGCTGCGCTAACACTAGGATGGGATGATGCTATCGTGACGATACCACTTCCCACTGTATCGTTTCTCAAGGTAACCGTCACATTATCGCCAGCGGCAAAGAATAAACCTGAACCATCGGTGAGGCTTTCTTTAGTTCCCTCTGGCATGGTTGTCGCGCCGACGTGCAACTTGCTCATCGTTCCAGAGGCCGCATTTATTTCAGCAGTTGTAGAGAAAGTGAAAATACCGGAGCCATTAGTAGCATTACTATCAAAGTCAATACTGATATTATTTCCTGCTTTTAATAGTATGCCCGAAGCGTCCTCTAGAGTAACAACACTTGAACTTCCTTCAGAGTCATGCCCAAGCATCAACTTAGACATGGTGCCGCTCCCACCGGCAGAATTAGCTATATCTCCACTGACAGATATCCTAATAGCATCATTGTTTGCATCTGTATCTAATTTAATTCCTGTTCCACCTACAAAAAACAAAGTATCAGAACTACTGTCTGAAACCAAACTACTATGACTATTCCAAGTATTACTATTGTCTCCACTTGCAGCGACAGTTTTAAAAGCGGACTGAAAAGAATTTATAACAACAATACCAGAACCATCGCTATTATGAAGGTCAATACTTACGTTATGACCCTCTTTAAACATAATACCCGAGCTATCAGTTAGTGAAAGAGGGTATTCAGTAACCCCATCCCATCTTCTATCAACACCAAGCATGAGCTTAGACATAGTCCCAGAGCCAGAGCCTGCTGAATCTATGGTTATAAGTCCAGAGCCATCTCCGGTTTCAGAAAGTGTTGTAGTTATGCCATCCCCACCAATAACCCTAATTCCAGAACCAGATTGTATAGCCAATTCCCCAAGTCCAGCGTCAGCCGTCACATTAAAAAGACTTCCAGAAGCAGCGGTGGTAGCAAAAATAGTGTCTACGGTATCTGTAGCAATATCACGAAGAATTTTAGCTGTAATTAAACCACTAACATTATCAGCTAAGCCAGTGCCTATAATATTTAGTAAGTCTGAATGATTTCTACTGACCATTTTTTTCTCCTAGTCCTCTATGGCTAAGGCGCCTTTAATTGTTACTTCAGGGTCGCTTTCTTCGAAAGAAGAAAAATCGGGAAAAAGAGCACCTATTTCTTGTGCAGAAGTCATGGTTTCAAGTTGGTCGTCTAATGTATTTGTGTATTCAACTACACTTTTGCACCAATCAAGCAAGCCTTTTATGTATGTAATTCTATTGGTTAAGCCAAGCGCTACCGCTTCTGTAAACAGCGCTTGAAAAAATTGTTGTCTGAAAACTGGATATTTTTCTTCTATAAAATTAAAAGCCTTTTTTGCTATCCTCTCAGATTTGTCTTTTCTTTTATCTTTTAAAAGATTGTTTTCTAGGTCTGATAGATACGTTGCGTAGGCGGCATCTAAAACATCCTGCTTAACAGTCACAAAAAGATATTTACCATTATAAAAAACGTTTTCAGAACCTGCTTCATCACTAGTATCTAAACCAGCCAACTCAGTTATCTTTTTAACGCTGTCATATGGTGAAATTTTTATTCGTGCTAATTTTGCCTTAGCCATTTAATATCATCCTATTAGAATTGTGTTGTTGGGTTATCATAAGGACCCCCTCCGCCAAGAACCTTGTCAAAATGCTTGCCAACTCCAGACGGGTCAGGATTAATTATTTCTTGTACATATAATGTAGGAGTCCTGTTTCTGGCGGTTGAAGTCAAAACACCATGTCCTGCGCCTATAAAAGCTGTCATATAAACAAAATCACCAGGTTTTAAATATGCCCAGCCAACACATGGAGCAGAGTAAGGACTATTGTTATTTATGGCCTGCCCCCCTTCATCAAGCCAGCCCATATTCATCGCTACTTCTTCTGGGTCATTATCGTGACCATTAATAACATAAATTCCAACTTGCTGAGTATCTGAAGAATCAAAGTTGGGACCTAATGAAATCTTTGCTTCAGCACGATAGAATCCTTCTCTCAAAATTCTAATACCGCTTCCAACCCCAGAACCCATTGTTGCTCCTGCGGCCCAGCTAGGTTCGGCTCCTGAGTCACCAAAGTCTTTAGTATATGCAGCAGTTGGGTCATATTCAGTTATAAACAGCCCACTAGGAATAGCCCACATAGCAGTATCCATATTTATCTGCGTATGTGTTGCATCAGGAATTTGCTGTGTGTCGGTTCTTTTTTGCACCAATGCACTATGCGGAGTAAGGTTTCGGTCGATAGTGTACCAGTCGTAGCTCTTGTCAACTCCAGTACCACATATAAATGTCATACTATCGCCTTTAATCCAAAGTTGTTCTTCTACCTTATATCTATCAATCTTACCTCCCATGGTCTGAATTCTTACACCAGAGGGAGAGTGGTCGCTTAATTGAATAGTATATGTTTTACCTAGATTGGTAGAGCTTGCCTCAGGAAGATAAAGAATACCACTTCCAGAACCTCCTCTATCTTTTCCATCACATAAAATAACACATTGTTTATCATTAAGGTGTTGACTTGCTGCGTCGTTACCAAACCCGCTAACCCCAATAGACAAACCTCCTTCTACAAGAAGATTGCCAGCAAGATATAGGCTCACATTATTATCTCCATACTCACCAAACATCGAATATGTTGGCCCAATCTTTAATTGATTCACTCCGTTGGCTCCATGTCCACTAGGACCCATAAACAAAAAGCCGTTTTGATTCAATGAACTTATATTAAGTCCACCTAAATAGTTTGGAGCTAAAAAGCCACCTGCTCCCTGACCATTTTTTATAAAAGGTGAAACTGAGTTAGTGTCATGGTTTCGTATATAAACCACAGGATTCATGTGCGTGCTAGTTGTCGGAAGAGGAGGTCTTGCTGGTGGCGACTGCGAATCGGTAAGGCTCTTATGTGCGTAGCCAGTTGCTACTATATCAAGCGAAGACAAGGGAAATGGACTTGACATAGAAGTATGTGAGTTGGATATGCCTACTCTATTATTTGTGTCATCATAATAGATGCCGGTCGCGCCATTGAAATGACCACCGTTGTTATATTGAAGCATTCCATCTGCACCAGATGCGGCCTGTCCTCCTCCTCCTGTCGCACTAGAAGTAGCACTTGCTATACTCGTTACATGACCCTGTGCGTCTAATGTAATATCTTGAACAAATGTGTTGCCGGAATTATCAGCTGAAGTGCCCTGCGCAATTTCTGGGTGAGTAGAAAATGGCAAAGCCCCACTAATAGAAAGTCTTATGGCATCATTGGTTGCATCAGTATCAATTCTTATCCCAGTGCCCTGTACAACATTTAACGTGTCACTGATGCCATCGGCAACAATGTCGCTATGGCTATTCCACGTAAATCCAGCATCTCCTCCGGCAGAGATTGTATCGAACGAATTAGTAATACCAGTCATAGATATTCTAATAGCGTCGTTCGTGGCGTCAGTATCAAGTCTTATTCCAGTACCTTGCACAATGCTAAGAGTGCTTGCGTCTGATTCTGCTACAACATCGTTGTGACTTGTCCAAGTAAATCCAGCATCTCCTCCGGCAGAAACAGTAGCAAAAGCATTACCACTTGCGCTTCCAGCCGACACACCAAAGTTCGAATTTGCAGCCAACCCAGAAACAGAAATTTTTCTTAGGGTATCCGTAGAAGAATCGTATAGTATTAATTCGTGACCATCATCAGGACCAGCGTTAGGAGACGCAAGGGTGTGTAGGTCTACCAGACTATCCACATCAATATTAAATTGAGCGCCTGCGCCAGTGTCTGGAATCAGCCTAAGACCAGAGCCCGCTGTATATGAAGCCGCAGTTATCGTTGCGATACCAGAGCCATCAGACTGTGAAAGACTAACTGTAGTATTGTCGCCGCCTCTTATTAATATTCCAGAGCCAGTAGCCAAAGAAACAGGACCAATGCCAGAATCTTTACTCTCGTCAATATTGTTCGCACCAATTAAAAGAGAAGTAAAGACACCAGATGCTATTAACGCTTGTTGAACACCGTAGGGAGTAATTGCCACTCCTGAATCGGAGGTTACGTTGTGTGAAAGCTTGGCTATTCCAGCGGTATCGTCCGTGGCTGCTTCGGAACTAATGGTAAGGCCATTGATATTGATACCGGTTCCTGCAACATAATTACCAGCATCAATAGTAACAACACCAGAACCATTTCCTGCATCGGTAAGGGTGGCAGTGACATTGTCTCCGCCCTGAATAAATATTCCCGATGATAAGCCCATTGTTAGAGAAGTAAGACTAGCAGGACTTCTACTAGAAGCTGAAAGAGTTATGTTAGAGGCTTCAATGTTCGGTACATCAATTGTAATAACGCCAGAGCCCAACGCAGTGTCAGATATACTGGTGATAACATTTTCTCCACCAACTATATATAGACCAGAACCAACACCCAACGGAAGCTCTGTAACTCCTGAATCTGCTGTTAAATATAAAAGATTGGGGTCAGTAGATGACAGAGAATTATCACCCCAGTAAAGAGTTCCATTTACATTATAAAGCCTGTTGGCTGTGGTATTTGGTGCGCTAGGTTCTTGGTCGATGAATATTCCACTTCCAGCATGAATACCGGAGGCTCTTATATCGCCTTCTACCCATAAATAATAGTTTGTATCAGGAGAAACACCGCTAGTTGTTGGGCCGACAGCAAGATTACCACTCGGGTCTAAGAAGACAGCTTTTTTCGCAGGGTAAACTGCAAATACATCCTTTGTTCCCGCAGAAAAATCAATGTGTTGATTATCTGCGGAGCTACTTTGTAGAGAAATATTTCTAGTTAATACAGGAGCATCACCCTGAGCTGGGAAAAGAGGGTCTCCAGTAGTAACGACACCATAGCCAATTTCCCATTGCTCTAGAGATTGGTGTGAGATGGCATAATAAGTACCTACGCCATGGCCGACTCCAGATTGAAAAGTATCAAATCCGGAAGGAGAAATATTGCTTAGCTCTATCGCTGAGGTTCCGGTACTGGTAGTAGTTTCCAGTATCCTATCGCCTAATTTAAATGCCATCCTCTTTAATCCTTGTTAGTGGTCCGATAATAAAAAAGGGGAGCGGTAGCAGCAACTGCCACCACCAACTCCCCATTTTTCGAAAGAGGCGATGCTCTTACAGGGCGCCAAGTAGAACTCTGCGGTTATCAAGAACAGCAAAACCTTGCTCAGCCCATCCGTACCAACCAGCTCGCTTCTGTCTGTGCAGATTATCGTCTTCGAAGATTTGCACTTCTTCACGAACAGGCATGACAAAGGAATCATTGCGAGTCAAATCTAGACCAACAACTATTTCCACGTCGCCACTAGGTACAGAACCACCCAGTTCATTGGAGTAGAACTTTTGGTATTCCTGTCCTTCTCCGAGTTCATCGACATCGTGAAGATTGACACTGAACACTCGATTGATAGCGCCGTCTTCAGCAACATAGATTTCTCTACGTGTTACTTCATCAACTTGGTCAACACCCCAGTTGCGGATGTCTTCCATGCCTTCAGGACTAACAAACAAGTCGCTCAAACGACCACGGTTCAATGAAGTTGAATTGCCACCGCCATTACGACGCATGACAGTCTTCATCAAACTAACGAGCCGCTTGGTAAATTGACCAGCAGCAGCATCGCTATCATAAACAATGATATTACGGTCAACACCAGCGCTCAAGAGCGTATGCCAACCATCATCATTCATCTTCTTGGTAAATTGTGCTTCCATTACTTCCATAGCACGACCAACGACATCCCATCGGGCGTCACGGGCATACTTCAAAAGATAATCAATCGAAGCACCAATATCATACGTCGGGACGATGACGTAATCGCCTTCAACGTGTCTCTCAGGAATCCGTCCGTGATTAGGAATTGTATAAGCTACAAAATCCTTTTCACTACCGGGAGAGATGAAATCCAAAGGAAATTCGGTGGCTGCACCGGCTTCCATTCGGATGGCTTCAAAGATGTTATTCAGGATATCACCTGACATCAAGCCTCTTCTTAGGGGCAACTCAAGAGCTTTTGCAAGCTCGGCAGTTGCTGCCAACGCAACTTCTTTGTTATGAGAACCAGAATCACGAAGGACTTGGTTCATTTCAGCGGTTGGCGTAAAAACATTATCGGCCATTTTTAATCTCCTTAATTTATAAATTAAGCTATGTCGATGTACACTTTGGCATACCCATCAGCATCCAAGGTACTTAAAAATCTACCAACCCGAGCCTCATGCTGTTCGACATCACTGCCACGCCCAGCATTAGCATCTGGATTGACGACCGATAAAAGACCGGATGATGCGAGATAGGCCGGTGAACCGGCTGAAATAACGCCGCCATCTGAAACTTTATTAGTAACAACCCATCCTTGTTTAAGAAGGGTTACTTTTCCACCTTTCTGAACTTCATCCTGATGCTGATTCAAGTGCTGACGAGTTAGGTCAAGATTAACCATGTCGTTTAGCAGCAATCCAGCGGGATAACTTCCAGAAGCAGTTGTTGGAACAACAACTAAAGCGTTGGAATCATCCATGGCGCTACCAGAACCGGCAGTGCTATGAGTAACAATGATTCCGCGCTCGGCGGTTTCGTTCAGGAAGAACGAAATATCAGTGACTACTTCATGTCTGTCTGCTTTAAGAGCCATTCTAAGGTCTCCTTATAATACTAGTTAATTAGTGTTTAAAAACTTCTGCGAAATAAGCTCACTTAAAGCTGCTCGCGTGTTTTCCGTTTCATCGCCTTCACTGCAAGCAGAAAGCGCAAGTTCATCAGAAGCTTCAACTTCGTCCAAATCAACCTCATCAGCAGCTGCTTCAGCGGCATCTTCAGTGATATCCTCTTCAGAGGATTCCTCTGCTGCAGCTTCATCGGCTTCTTCTTCATCGGTTTCTTTTGGAGCAACCATTAGTGCGATAGCATCAAATTGCTCATCGTTAAGGTCAGCGAACTTTTCGATAGCTTCTTCTGCTTCAGCTGCTTCAAAACCAGCTTCAACAAATTTAGCAATACGATTAGCACGAACCTTTTCCAATTCAATAGCATCAAGTTGACCTTGAAGCTCTGCTTTGCTAGACTGCTCTTCTGTCAGCTTAGCTTCAGCTTCTTCAATCTTAGTTTGAGCTTCGGAAAGCTCTTCTTGAAGCTTGGAAATCTCAGAATTGAAAGCTTTAGCCTGCTCTTGATTAGCTTTAGCTTCTGCTTCCATCTCATTAATTCTAGCTTCATACTCTTTAGTGCCAGCAGCAGCAAGCTTATCTTCCAGCTCCGTCTTGGTCTGCGACAGAGACTCAACAGAAGCTTTAAGCTCGTCAATCTGGTCCTTGTAGAAATCTAAATTAACTTCAGTCATTTTCTTCTCCTTTATTGAAGAACTCTGTGCAACCATAGAAGGTAGAAAGATTTTCAAACTACTCTCTGATGGCGCAATAAAAGGATTATATTTGTCAAAAATTATACTAGAAGGATTGGCAGGTCTTTCAACTAAACCATGCCCACAAAAAGCAATATTCTTTAACAGCCTTCCAACTTGGTATCCCTCGTATACACCACCTCCACCATATGCACGCAAATGCTTGGTGAGAAATGCGCTCTCATCATCCCTTGCTAAGACATGCGTAGAGCCGTCTTCAGACTTGAGAGCATAGTCAAATCCTGCAAATAGACACTCCATAGATACAAATTTATTTCCGGCTTCTATTTGACCAATTAAATCTTGTGTTCTATTAACTAAAGCAGGGTCCGTCCAATGTCTATATATTACAGAACTAGTAACTATATGAAAAATCTCCGGAAGATTATCTTCCGAAGTTGTTTCGCTTATTACCCGCCCATCTGAATCAATGGGCCAGTTTCCAGTTATATGGCCAATTATATGATGTTCATCGTGTTCAATATTAAATGGTTTATCTTCAGGCGTATGCCTAGCTTTCCAAGCCTGAGCCTTGTCAAAAACATCGTCGTTATTATTCCAGCAGGTTGTAACCAATACAGAATCTATATAGTATAAGTCTTGCTGGTCTTTTTTACTTGCGGATGATTCTAGGCGAGCGATTATCTTTGACTTCTTATCATCGTCAGGCTTAGCGGCACATAATTGTGACACATAAGCTATCGAGGCATTAGATTGTATCGCCCCTTCAAGACCATCGGCTATTTCTTGTGGAAAAACTTTCACTTCATGCATACCCTTATTATACATCTATTGGCTACTTAAAGTATACACCACAAAATAAAAAAAACACACAATTACTAGGTTTTATACTCTGAGTATACATGAGCCTGTATTTGACGACGCTCATCTACGGTAGGTCCTCTGTCAGCATCTTTCACAAATTCTGCCATAAGATTAGAATAAGCAGTAGAGATATAGCTTGGAAGACCTTTCTGTAGGGCGTCTTGTACTGATTGAGGGTCAATACTATCAATTGAGTCAATGTTAAACAAAACCCCAAACTTAATTCTCTCTGCTTCTTCAGACTGAGAAGTACTTAGGCTTCTTAGATTCTTTTTGCCGTACATATCCAAAATTAAAGGATTTATTATATTTGATATTTCCTCTTGAGCAGACCTTGCTCTAGTTTGCAGAACAGCGCCACTCCTAGGATTGACCACCTTTGTTTTACGAGGACCTGTGTCTTTAGAATTTTTAGGTCTTCCTTGCTGAGGAACTCCATCTGGTTTTTTCTCAGGTCCTGTTATGCTGGTCTTTTGATGCTTATTCCTAAGTTCAAGACCACTTTCCTCTCCCTCTTTCCTCTCCTCAAGCTCAACCCCAACCTCACTAGGAGAAACAACCTGTGTCTGAAGAGCAATTTTCTTAAGACCTAATTCCCCGTTTGCATCATGGAACGGACCAGCCTTAGTTGGTTTACGACCTAGCCCTCTATCCTTGGTCTCACGATTAATTCTAATTTTTTCCATTTCTGGGTTGTCTCCAAACTTTCTTTGTAGTGTTTCTTCACTAACTAAGTTTCTATCTGCTAATTGTATTAGCAATGCCTTTTCAGAATCTTCATTTGCTAGTGTCATCTTGTCAAATTCAACATGAGCTGGAAATCTAAAACCCATAGATTTTTGTATTTCTAATATTTCATGTTCCCAGAAAGAAACCAAAACATTTCTTCCATACTCTAATCTTTCAACCAATGTTTTCAAAGACATAAAATTATTAGTAAAACCTCCTCCTGCACTACTTAATCCCGTAAGAGTCGGAGGAATACCAAGACCAGCATAGATTGCATTTAGAGTAGGAACGTATTTCTCTTGGCCAAGAAATTGATGGACGGCAGTTCTTGATTCCAGAAGTTCTATGTCTGGACCCCAAACCAAATCAGTAGTACCTCCTCCGACATGGTTTTCTAATATATCAGCCAGCTTAGAGGCAGCAGCAGGAGTTGGCGCTATCTTGTGCTCCAAGTTTCCTAGCTTAAAAATTCTAATGTTAGAAATAGCACCATCAAGGGCAGCAACGTCAGCCAGCTTTAATTTTTCTAATAAAAACACATCGTCTAATATCGCATAAATCATAGGGTGTGCCCATGATTGCCAGTCATCTTTTTTATAATTAAAAACAAGGGTCTTATCTTCTGGTAGAGGGTATGCTTTCCCTGACTTGGCTGCCTCTATTATTTCTTTTGGTAATTGTTTTATGAGTTCTTTTTGTACGTCACTACGAGGAGATGTTATTATTTTCTTTAGACTAGACGGAATCTTAATAGCATATCTAGGAGCCCCGATAAAAGCAGATAGCTCTCCCCCGATAACACTGATTGTGCTTGGGTCTAGAAAAATATAGTTCCAAGGAATTTCTTTTCTTGGAACCTTAAGATGTTCAATTTGTGTCTCTGGGTCGGCAAACGTTTTAAAGAGCTGCTTTTGACTTCTAGAATTAATTTTAGCTGTTTGTTTTCTGATAACAACATTGCCGGTTCTATAAAGATTGTTCAAGAATCTTTCTGAGCGTTCTTTACCCTTTATTCTCTTAAACCAATTGGTATAAAACTTCTCTATTCTTTTATTGGGATGTGTAAGACGAATTCCCTGACAAGCAAAATCTCCCATTAAGTCAATAATATTTCTAATAAGGCCAACTCTTTGGTATGCGCTATTAGCAGCACGTATAATTCCTGCATGACTGCCGGGAACTGCTTCCTCTGGTCTAAATGCATCATAATCAGAGCGAAGAAGGGCAGGACGACCCGATACATTTGTATCTAAGTCCTTGTAGCTTTGTCTGTATCTAGCAGTAGAATGCTCAACAACTCTATACTCACCCAAAGCCTTGCCAGACTGAAGCATGGCGTCTTTTCTTTCGTCTTCATTTGCCCATGTAAAATATGCAACATCTACTTCTTCAGGACTTTTGCTCATTTCTTCTTTGCTGGAATATTTTCTTTTCGCCATTCTGGGTCTGTCCTATGTAATTGGTTTGTAATAGTATTGCAGTCGTATTACTATACACCGATACTAATTTCTTCTGTTGATTCCTTTGCAGATGTTTTGGCTGACCCCTTTGACATACCAATCAGGGCCGTTATACATATTTCCACTATTATCTTTGGAAAGTGTTTTAGACGTTCCTCCTATCAGACCGTACTGAGGAGGAGGGGCCGCTCTCATTATACTTCTGGCTACCATATTTGCTATCAATATAGCACTATATCTATCTTTTCTTAGACGACCCTTCTTACCATTTGGCATTTTTACCTCAGGCGTATCCCATTTGTCTCTACCACTAATACTGGTTTTCGTCATGACGATAGTAGACAGCTCATCCTTAAGCTCTTCTATTTCCATAACACAGTCTTCCAGAGAATCATAAAGCCTTGTTTTGTCTCCCCCCGCTGCAGCCCTTTTGTCATCCTCTATAGCCAGCCCTATAGTAATTGGGTCAAATCTTGGAAACAACAGAACCCTGTCTTCTAAGTCTTTTCTCAGCCCGTGGTTTGCTTGTCCAGTCCATTCCGACCTAGCAAATTGTACCATTTCTAATATATGCAACCCAGGCTCAGTGTCAGTATCTTTCTTTTTGCCGTCTTCTATTATTTGCCATATTATTTTTTCTCCAGTATGTAACTTATCTGGGTCATGAAGGGCTTCTTCAACTGCGACACCCCCTCCTTGCGCATCCATGCCTATCCTTTCACATGGAAATACTTTCATAAGATTTCTTATCTTCCTAGCGCAATAATGATAAAAATCATGTTCTATATCTAGCCCAGCTTTCTTAGCATCTTTTAATCTTTTTTTAAATTGAGACCTATTGGTAGACCATCCATAAACAACTCTAGTATGGTCAGGATGTAATTCAAGAACTACTAGACTAAAATTGTCTTGCTCAGACGCAGGGTCAATGCCATACACATACTTTAAGCTACTATTGCCTCTGGTAGCAGCATCAAACCAAACCGGTCCTGACGGCAGCATGACAGGCTCCGCATCGCTTGTAACACACCTCTCAATAAGGCTTCTTTTGAAAAAGCCTTCGCTGTCGGCGGTAAATACTGCTCCGTATTCCATTTGGTATATGCCATTGTGTATTGTTGCCTTTGCCCTAGCAACGTTTTTATCGTCCATGAAACCTCTTGGAATTAGCTCATAAGGAATTCTAATTACAGAATAATCTCTCCAGTCAAAACCCTCCGGAATCTCTTCTCCAAAAATTTGAGACAACTTGTGCTCTTCCCCCTTGCTCTCAACTATAGACCTATATCTTTTCCAGTAGTCTGCAAAGTGCTTGAAATCATAGTCTGCCGTTCCGGAAATTATAGCTTGGTTTGTTCTTTTGCTTTTATACCTATCTTCGAGAGCTTGTGTCCATAGTCCCTGTTTTTTTAACTTTTCTCTTTTAGCTGCTTCTTTAACATTTTGCACAGGAGAGGCAGATACAGCAGCAAAGCCAGCAACGACCGTCTCGTATATATCGGGGGGAATAGAGGCAAATTCATCCGCTATAATAGTATGAGCACGTAAACCACGAATTTTTTGACCGTCTCCTAAAGGAACAGCAATAGCCCAGCTGTTATTAATTCTTATTGTGCATCTATCTACGTCTCTTCTTGGCCCACTATTGCTATCACAAATACTGCGGAGTATCGGAGCATTTCTCCATAGCGTCTCCATGTACTCAAAAATAATTTTAGACTGCCTAAAAGCAGCCCCAACGATTACAACTTTCGTTTCTGGAATAAGGGCGCATTTAAGCATGGCGTAGACAGACATTAACCACGACTTACCAAATCCTCGACTTGCTACAAACATCGGGAAAGGCCTAATCCAAAGCTCCCTTAGAACTGCTATCTGAACAGGAAGAAGCTCGATGTTTAAAAGAACTTTTGCAGCGAATCCTAAATACTTAGGATTTCTCATTAGACGAAGAAGGTGTAGGTCTGGCCTCTTTATGTCCTCATGAGTTCTGTGTATTAAGGGATTTTGTAGGTCTAGACTTTGTTCGTCCAACCCAAGCCACGCTGTATTCGCTGAGCCTATTGTATCAGCCATTTGAATCAAAAACCCTTTTCATAATACTGTTGGCCATGTTCCAAGCAGACAAGCTATTTCCGCACGGTACAACATGAACACCATGTTCGATTTGTATTTCAGATAATCTTTTCAAGATAAATCTTCCGCTAATCCTTATTTTATTCCACGCCTTCTTGGGAATCTCTGAACCAACAGGAAAAGAAAGTATGTCGTCTACGCTAAATTCCAGAATTAAAAACTTATGTTTAAATTCAGCCATCCTTTGTAGTTCTCTATCAAATCTTTTATCAACAATATTGTTTGCAATTTCAGAGACGCAGCCTTTTCTTTCTATGCATAAAATATCCTCAAGGCCCTCTATGGAGTAATCCCCAGTGTCAAGCTTGTGCTCCAACATGCCCTGACAATAATCCGTCTCTTTAAAATACCAGCCGTTTTTTTCTCTGGTATCTCTTATTACCGTAAACTTATTTGTCATTGTCCTTTCCCATTGTTTTTGCAAGTAGTATCTTAAAGAAGAACTGTTCGTATTGTTCTTCTTTGTTTTGAATATTTTTATGGCATCTCCAGCACAGCGTAATCCCATTATTGACTTCAAAACGAAGAGAAGGATTGTCTGCCCATCTTTTTATATGGTGGGCGTTCAGCCGCCCCTTTGAATTACAACCAGGCCATTGGCAGCTATGCTTGTCTCTGGCGTAAACCTTTTTCCTCCAGTTAACATATATAGGGTCTTTGAAATTTCTATAGCTCATTAAAACCCAAACTGAAAAAAGAAGAATCTTTGAGGGTTAATCTGAAATTGATAGAGAACTCGCCTTTGATTACACGAATGACAGTAACAATGCATGAGATGTCCGTAGTACGGCCTAGGATAATAGTACCTTACAGAAGGAGGGTAATAAAAGACCTGTGGTCTTAAGGGAACAGTAGTGGTCCGTTTATTTTCCCACCAACTCGCTTTACCTGTACCATATCTAAAATTTTTCAATCTTGGATTAGCTTTTTGTCCAAAGGCCGTTGTTGCTATAAGACAAATAACGATAGCTAAAATAAATCTCATTTTATGACTCCTCTAATTCTTTCCTAACCTTTCTTACATCAGAATCCACCATTCTTTCTACCAGTGTTGTAAAATCTATCTCTCTCTTCCATCCAAGCTCATGCGCAGCACGAGCAGGAGAGCCTCGTAGATAATCTACCTCTGCAGGCCTATAAAATTTTGGATTTATTACAACGTACTTAGACCAATCTTCTATACCAATTCGCTTAAATGCCCTGTCTAAAAAATCTCTTACGCTATAAGTTTCTCCTGTAGATAAAACATAATCATTAGGCTCATCTTGCTGAAGCATCAGCCACATACCCCGAACATAATCTTCAGCGTGCCCCCAATCTCGGTGAGAGTCAAGATTTCCCAGTTCTAAATGAGGAAGGCTATAATAGCTACCGTCTTTCCCTTGCCAGCAAACGCACTCTCTCGTTACGCTACTTTGAACGCCCTTGTCAGTGCCTCCGGTATTGTCTAGCTCACACTTAAGAGAAGCCACGTAATTTGTAATCTTCCTAGTGACAAAGTTCTCTCCTCTTCTCTCACTCTCATGGTTGAACAGAATCCCGCAGCTTGCGTGAATTCCATATGCTTCCCTATATGTAAAGACAAGATTGTGAGCCGCCACCTTTGAAACAGCATAGGGAGAACGAGGCTCAAGGGAAGTGTCTTCATCTTGAAATCTATACGGTGTCGCTATGGTTCTCTTGGCGTCCATAGGCTGACCCTCCATTTCGCTATAATTATTTCCAAACATCTCGCTTGTAGAGGCTTGGTAAAATCGAGTATTATGACTCCCTGTCCTTATAGCCTCTAATATATTCAATGGGCCGATTGCATTTATTTTGAACGTAGTTTCAGGCTGTTCAAAAGATGTTCCTACGTGACTCTGTGCAGCCAAGTTATAGCATTCGTCTGGTCTGTGCGTATTTATTATTGAATACACAGAACCAGAGTCAACAATATCCCCACAAACTAATGAAAAATTAGGATTGTCTTTACAACAATTTAGTCGTTCTGTTGTGTCAATGCTAGACCTTCTGTGTACTCCAATAACCTTATAATCATTATCAAGTAAAAATTCCGATAGGTATGAGCCGTCTTGCCCAGTCACACCAAAAATAATCGCGCTCTTCATTCTTCGTCATCCTTTTCTAAAACAATTTCCGGCGTAAGCATCGGTCTATCTACTGTTCCATCGTCGTAAGTATGATACTCGCCAAGTTCCTGTAACGATTTATCTGCAGAAGCACTCATGATTTCCATATCTAAGCCTTCTCTTTCACGCATTATTTCATCCTCTAACATTCTTATTAATCCTATCCAACTTGTTTTACCATCTTCAATTCTTTGCAACCTTTGGTCTCTGGTCGCCTTGAGGTCCTTTGCAAGGTCTTTATATTCTTTAGACAACTTAGTATATTCAGTCGTGTGTGTGCTTTGAGCACCTCTGACCAAAGACATTTGTTGTTCTAAGTTCATTATTCTATCGGTATTTCTTTCTCCCAATGGTCGTGCATATTCTTCTGTAAGTATGCTATCTAATCTTTCAACCTCCTCCAGATTTCTCTTTCTTTCCACCATACAACGATTCATTAATATATCTGTGGTTATAAGCTGCTTGATTTGAAGCTCTTCCGTAGGAAGTACGTCTTCTCGAAATTGCTGAATAAGCTGAATCCAGATAGCTACAAAATAGTCTATCTCACCGGGCGTGAATTGGCGATTGACCTCCGGCCAATATTCTTTTGAGTAAAGCCTATTTTTTAAAGACACCTTGTCATATTCATCGGGAGACATGTCTCTATGGCTCAAATTTAAGCTGTCTACGAGTTTTTTAATCGTCTTGGGGTTTCTGTCCAAGTATCTAGCAAGGTCTTCTATGCTCTTCTCGTGAGCGTTTTGTTTGACGAAGTTAATTTCTTCTTCGCTAAATTTTCCTCTTTTACCCATTGAGACCATTCTCCTTGAGAATATCTTTTATCTGTTGTATTATGATATTCCTTTTTGGCCTAGGAAGCTTAAGGCCATTTTTTAATCTAAGATAATCTAATCTTAATTCCAATGGAATCTTTTTATCTATTAAATTTAGAAGTTCTTCATTGGCTATGTTCTCTAATGGAGAAGAACTAGTATTCATATTCTTTTCTCCATCGTTTTTAACTTCAGATATTCCAACGGGACTCATTAGGTTTTTCTTAGTAGAATTTCTGCTAAGCCAGCCTGCAAACAGCTCACACGAATGCTTGTCCTCAAACTCCTCGCATTCATTCCTAGAATTTTTACACGAGGGGTCATAGAACGGACAAGAAAAACAAGGCTTATCAGGTCTTTCAAAGTTATCCCTCTTGTAATTAAAGAGTCTATTTCTAACGTGAGTCCAGAGGAAATTTTCTAGCGGGCGAGATTCATCGTAATTGTCCATCCCCTGTATGGCGAATAAGCGAGCCTGCTGCTTCATGTCTTCAACATCGTGATAACCAAATTTAAATTTATAACATAGCTTACTTGCTATCTTATCAATTATCTCCAGAACTTCCTTCTCTGTCATGTTCTTTGGTATCTTCATTAACTTCCTTTAAAATAGCGGCAGCTTTCTCTGGCGAGGGGTCAGGAATATTTAATTCTTTTGCCACTTCTTCCTCTAATTCTTCGGACGCCGTTGTAAAAAGCACCGAAGGAACAATATTTTTATCTGCGGGCATTTAATTTTTCCTTTCGGATGTACAAAAGTGGAAATGTGGACTATAATATATTATACACGGCCAAGTCATAAATTGCTACTTTTTAAAAGGCCGTATCAGATTTACATGGAGAAACGCTAAATGAATAAAGTGTGGACAACAGAGGAAAAGGAATTTATTCGCAATAATGCGGGGCAAATGACAGATAAAACATTATCTGCAAAACTTTCCAAAATAACAGGAAGAAACGTAACATTGCAAGCTGTTAGAAAACAACGCCAGAAAATGGGCATTGCAAAGCAGCCTGGTCGGGGTATCTGTGCAGTAGTAGAAAAAGACGCTAATGCCAAAGAGTGTTGTTTGGAAAGTGATTCTGGTGGATGTACCGAAAATTGAATATCAAATAAGAAAATCCGAGAGAGGGCTATCGGTTTTATTGATGACAAAAAAAGGAGCTACTACACATACTAGGAAAGAGCATGAGTACGCTATAAAGAGTTATGCAAATAGAATAGCTGTACTGAAGAAAGAGTTATATGAGAAAACGGGTCGATGTACCCCTAAAATACCGAAATGGCCAGTATAATGCACAATGCCGTCGTCACCCCAATGAGCTTAGAAAACAAGCTTTTTTATCATGGTGAAAAAGTAAGTGAACTCTTGGAAACGGGTGATACTACTCCAGTTACATGGGAGTTAGACCCAACCAATCTTTGTAATCATGACTGTATAGGTTGCTATGCAAAGGGTGCGGGCGGAAGAGCTAATAATGAGTCTATAGGCTTAAAAGAAGGAAAAAATTATATAGACCAAATATGTGAGCTAAACGCAAAGGCTATTAGCTTTACTGGTGGTGGAGACCCTATGATAAACAAGGATACTCCAGAGTTTATCAGATATTCAAAGTCTAAGGGATTAGATGTAGGAATGGTCACTAATGGAACTATATTCAGTGATGAGTCTATAGATACTGTTATAAAAAATAACTCGTGGATTAGAGTTAGCTTAGATGCTGGTAGTGATAAGGTATACTCAATAATTAGAAGAGTTCCTAGTCCCGGTCCAGCAGGGCTGGATAAAGCGATAAAAAATTTAGCTAAATTAAGTGCTAGAAAAAAAGAACTAAATTCTGACTGTACGATAGGGGCAGGCTTTCTCACAAGTGAGCTTACAAATCCTGATATGATTGCTGCCACGAAAATGTGTAGAGACGCAGGAATTGACTATATTTCATTTAGACCTTTTCATGGCGACTATACTATTCCAGATGATATTAAAAAATGCAGAGAGATGGAGACTGATAGTTTTAAGGTTCACTTTTCTGAATTTAAATATGACAGTAAGTATACAAAACAATATACCGTATGTAGAGGACAAAGTTTTAGTGGTGTTATCAATGTACATAAAGTGTTTGTGTGTTGTCATTTGAGAGGCGTAACAAAATATGAGCTTGGTGACCTTCGTGAGAATTCTCTATCTGAAATATGGCACTCAGAAAAGAGAAAGCATATTGTAAATAATATAGACTTTAGAGATTGTATTGCCCTCTGTAAGCTTGACTGTGTAAATAGACAACTGCATCATATAAGAAAAAAACCACAGCATACGAATTTTATATAATGAAATCTTATATAATATACAACTCCCCAGATATAGGTAGCATGCATTTTGCGGAGTCTGCTCTTCAGGATGCTATCTCTAATGGATTTGATGCTGAGTTATTTGATGGGGTGTGGAAAACAGAATCTAAAAAGTTTTGTGAAGACCGTGGAATAATATTTGATAGAAAATGGTTAGAGCAATCTAGGTGGCATAAAAAAGTTAATCGCAAAAAGTTGTTTAAAAATTTTTCAACAACAAGTATAATGGGATGCTTTGCCTCTCATTTTCTTTTATGGGAAAAGTGCGTTGCGTCTAAAGAAGCGGTATGTATTTTTGAATACGACGTTCTTATTAAGAAACCTTTGCCGGATGGTATATTAGACAAGTTTGGTGAGGCTATAGAAATTTGCAGAACACCTGAGCACGACCTACCCCCTTTTGTAGAAGACAAAGAATTCGCTAATTTTAATATCATTGATTTTCCAGAGCCAGGTTTTCCTAGAGGAAATTCCACTGGATATATAATAAAACCAGCAGGAGCAAAAAAAATGATAAAACGTTCTAAAGAACACGGATACCTATCTCTAGATGTCATGCTTAATAGAGAATGGCTAGATTATAAAAAACTAATTCCGGGAGTGGCTATTAAAACTTACGATTATTCCGTAGTTAATCCAAGAAAAGCTGAATACAGTGAAGAAATACGAAAAAAGATTGAAATAGAAAGGACAAAAAAATGACGTGGGAAGAACTCCACTTTGATTCTACTACTGTAGATTTACATGCACATCCTACTATAAAGTCTTTTATTCTCTACGGAAATTTAAGAGCTAAAAAAAGAGGATTGTTATCAAGAATATTTGATAAAGGATTCTGGCCGTTTAGTGGTAGGGTAACGTTTCCGAAAATGGAAGAAGGTGGGATGGATGTATTGCTATCAACCGCCTACACGCTGGAACAGGGATGGATAGATGATATCTCCCTGATTAGATGGCTATTTAGATTGTTTCCCGGCGTTAGAAGAAAGGTTGTAGACCCAACTTACTTTGATGCCACGAATGCCATGATGGATGAGATGGAAAATCAAGTAAAAAAATACAATGCTTCGATTGAAGGACAGGAAGAGCGGCGACGTGCTAGAATGACGCTTAGTCCCGCTGAGCTAGAAGAAGGAATCGCATCAGGTGATATGTGTATCGTTCATGCGGTAGAAGGAGGGCATTGTCTACAAGGAAAAGTAGGAGCAAGAAGACTACAGGACTCAACAGCCAGCCCACAAGAAATAGAAGAAGAGATTATGGAAAATCTAGAGTCTCTTCACGCAAGAGGAGCTGCCTATTTGACGCTCGCACACTTCTATCCAAACCACTTAGCGTATCCCGTCTTTCCCTATCCTGAGTACGCAATGTCTCATATGAAGTGGAGAGAGGCTCTTGGTAAGTGGGATATGAACATGGGACTTAGTGTACTTGGTGAAAAAGTTGTAGAAAGAATGTTGGAGTTGGGCATGTTGATAGATGTTTGTCACTGCACCCCGAACGCAAGAAAACAAATCTATGATATCGTCGACCACCACAAAAAGAAATCTTGTGTCGTTGGTACTCATATGGGATGCTTCGGAATCAACAGAGACCCATACAACCTAGCCGACTGGGAAATCGAATGGATTGCAAATAACGGCGGTGTGATAGGCGTTATCTTCATGAACTACTGGATATCTCCCGTAGATAGCGGATTAGGACTAAAACACATAGAAACTACCATGGATAGAATGATTGATGTAGGAGGAGAGAATGTTGTAGGAATTGGAACTGACTTTGATGGATTTATTGACCCTCCCGATGAAATCGTTGATATGTCCGAGCTGCCCCGATTTACGAAATATATGAAGGCTCTTGGATATTCAGATGAAACAATGACAAAAATACTTGGCGGAAATGCCCTGAGGGTTCTTAGAGAGGGTTGGAAAAACGACACTCGAATAACAGGTAGCTCTATGTTAATAGCACCATCAGGTAGTTCGCCATATCATAATTACGAGTATTAAAAATGAGTTATTTAAGTTGTGCCCGAGTTTCCATGCTTGCCGCAGTAATCATGATGGCAATACAGGAATTTGTCCCTAACTATCCAGCACAGGCAATGTTATGGCTATCAGTAATGTTTTATGAATGGAGGGCTCGTCTAAATGGCAATGGATAAAGAACTTAACAGTCTTTTAGCTGCAATTGAAAAATCTGATTATAGTCATATTCCCTATGAACACTTTTATATGACAGATATCTTTTCCGAAGAATTTTATAATGAGATAATAGAATTTCTTCCTAGTGACAGAGCATACTTACCGTTATACCATCCAGACGCAAGCAATGAAGAAAAGGGCTGGACTGGCAAGCCGCAGCCAAAACGCTGGGGATTATTTTCAGAAACATACCGAGGTGGCAAGAGCACCAGAGGAACGATTTTTCTCAATAGGGCTTTTATCGAAAAAACTACAGGCCCATGGGAAAGAGTGGCTAATATTTTGTATTCACCCGAATTAAAAGACGCCCTGTTTAAAAAATTTAGTAAAACAATTCTTCTCAGAGGAGACAAAGCTTGGAAAAAAGGAAGATACAATCCTTCGTATTATACGGGGGGTAATTTTACAGCGGAGCCTAGCGTGTCTCTAACTCGTGACAAGGAAGCTTATCAAATAAAAATACATCCTGACTCATACAAAAAAATGGTCACATTCCAACTTTATTTACCAAAAGATAATTCTCACGAAAACATTGGCACCATCGTAAATGCTCCTGTTGGAAAAGATGTTCCCAAAGGATGGTTAAAGACAAGAAACGAAAAGGTTGATGGACGAGGACCAAACTATCACGATGGAAACCAAGCAAAGCTTCCCGAATACAAAAGATTTAAGTTTCATAGGAATAGTGGGTATGCATTCCCCGTTTCTGACCGAAGTTTTCATAGCGTAGAAAAATTGCCGCTATTAGATGGTTTTAATAGAGATACAATAATGGTAACATACTATCTTGAAAAAGGAATGGGAGCGTGGCGACTACGTAAAGAAAGGTGGGGCGATAAAGGAGTATGGATTCCTTGATTGTTATAGCTGGACCCTGTGTAATAGAAAGCGGGCCAGGAGCTTTAAAATTAGCTAAAGAACTCCAAAAAATAGGAGACCGACTAGGTCTCGATATTATCTTCAAGGCGTCTTTCGATAAAGCCAATCGAACAAGCCTAGACGCCTACCGTGGGCCAGGAATAGAGGCGGGACTATCTATTCTCGCCACGATTAAAAGAGCTACGGGAATGAAAATCTTAACCGATATTCATCTTCCCTCTCAGGCAGAAGCAGCGGCCAAAGCAGCAGATATAATACAGATACCCGCATTTCTATGCAGACAGACCGATTTGCTTGTAGCTGCCGCTAGAACGGGAAAGATTGTTAGTGTAAAGAAAGGACAGTTCCTTTCTCCTCAAGATATGGAGAATGTAATTGGAAAGTTAAAAAGAAGTGAGTGTAAGGATATATGGCTTACAGAGAGAGGAACGTTTTTTGGATACGGAAACTTGGTGAATGATATGACGGGGATAGTGGTTATGCAGAAGTTAGGTGTTCCCGTGATATTCGACGCGACACACAGCGTCCAGAAGCCCGGAGGACTGGGCAATAAGAGCGGCGGTAATAGGGAGTTTGTTGAGCCGTTAGCAAAAGCCGCAACCGCAATCGGAGCTGACGGCCTCTTCTTCGAGGTTCACGCTGAACCAGACAAGGCTCTAAGTGACGGACCTAATATGGTTAAATTAGAGGACTTTGAGACTATGATGGCCAAAATCATGGCTATTAAGAAGGTCTTGTAAAAGTGGTCATTTAGAAAAACAGGCTGAGATTTTTTAAATAAAAGTGGTCGTTTAGCTGTGGGGGTTGAGTTGCGTCTGTACCACCCCCGCATATTGCCAAAATTTCCCAGACTACCCAACCAAACAGAAAAACCCCACCTACCTATCTGACATATTCTACCTATTTGGCCTATTTTGACTAGGCAAATCAGACTACCTAAGCTAACCAACCTATGTAATCATACTAAATCGCCAAGGGTTGCTAAGCTAACCAAACAACCTAAGCTTCCTGTATTACCTAATCTAACTCTGTTGAATAATGAGAATGAATCTCAATAAGACTAACCATGAGAATGAGAATCAATCTCAATTAAAATAATTCAATAAACTATTTTGGTTATTTTTAGGTAATGCTATTGCAAGGTTAAGATTGCTGTGGTAAAATGCCGATATAAGAAACAAGGAGACAACAATGACACTAACGCAATTCATCAGCTACATCCAATACAGCACAGTGCGACCCGATAGAGTAAGCGTTGTACGTTGGGATGCTATGATTAAGTACGCTAAAAAACATGGGATTATTTCCTGAATAATTAAACTAGTGCTATTGACATAGCCGATATATACCTATAGAATGCTGATATGACAAACAGCAACAACAACAACAAGGAGAAGAAAATGGACAAGCTAATCGACAACATCATCATCGGCGGTTGTATCTTGGCAATCATTGCGGGTAGCATCTTTGGCGCCTGGGCAATGCTTCAAACTATCTAAGGAAATGACAATGAACAAATTCAACGAATCAGTACAAATTGAAGAAACTACAGCATATCAGGAAAGTGAAGTAATGAACGAACTAAACAACGAACTTGAGAACAAGATTAAGAACTTAAAAAGAGCATCAATCTGGAATCAACAAGTACTAACACTTGACGAATCAAACGAAGGTAAATGGCAAGTAACGATTCACGAGTACTACGCACCAGTGAGCGATAGAACGTTTTCAGTTAACTACGTGGCTACGTTCCACAATCACACTAACGGCGGCATGCATCAGGAACTATTCCCACTACTAAAATCAGCGGGCGAATTCCTACTGACTAAAATCGACAAGTACTATGAGGATAATCCTAATCACGAAGAGGATGCGATTGATACTAGAGCTGTGTGCGCCTGGACTACAGGTGCGGAAGGGTAAAGCCTGCCCTTGCTGTGCTACCTAATCTAGGCCGTTATAGGAGCATAGGGAAGGGGTGCGCATAGAGTAGGCAGCCATGCCTATGCAGTAGGCAGCTCAACGTAAGCGTATGGTGTCAAAGGACTTAGGGCGATGAGGGCGCCCCCCGATTGACGTAACTCCTTATCTCACAAGGGGTTATGACGATACAAAAAAAGTTAGTTTTTTTTCTAAAAAATTTAAGGTTAGGGCTTGACAAGTGACGATGATACTTATACAATGGGAGCATAAGAGGAAGCAACAACAACAACAAAGGAAAACATGATGGTTATTTTTGAAACATTGGCAACGGTCGCTGGTTTGGTTTGTTTGGCTTGTTGGCCCATTACACTGATAGTATCTATTTTTGAAGTTCTGAGAAAATAATTCAACTATTGACCTAACGTGTCACGACCATACCCGATAATACTATTATACAAAAGTAAGTAACAATAAGGAAAACAAAATGAACATTAGAGAATCAAAAGAAAACATCACCGTTGAAAACGTCAAGCCAACAGAACCGCAAATCGTGCGAGTGTTGGACAAGCAGGGAAGGCAAGTAGCTTTCGTATGTATCGGTGCCAATAGCACATCAGTACAAATTGGATTGTGCCAAGAGGATAATTTTGAGCTAGAGAGAAGTATCGTATAGCTTGGTTGAAGCAGGCCGGTAGGGGCAGGCTCAATGATAAGGGAGTATTGAGAATGTTAGACTTCATTGCAATTGGTTTGTTTATTTCCCCATTGTTGTACGTAATTTGTAACGCTGTCCTAGACGTAATGAGGAGTTGAGATAATGAGTAGAAAAGATTTCCAAGTAGTAGCTAACGCAATCGCTAACGCTGCCACTAACGAGACAGCCCTAGCCCTAACGCTGGCCGATACGTTCGAGGCGATGTATCCACGATTCGACAGGGTGCGATTCTTAGCTGCCTGTGGTATCAGCTAAGTCAGCCCCTTATAGATGCCCTGAGATGGGGAGCCAGTGGGTTTGCGTAGTATCAGCTAAGCCAGCCCCTTATGATGCCCTGAGATGGGGAGCCAGCGAGTACGACCTAAGTACTTGGTAGCAAAGGACTTAGGGCAAACGGGGCCCTCCCCGCTGGACGTAACTCCTTTGATAGCAACGGGTTACGACGATTCTCTGTAGCAAACTCTGTACCAAAAATAAATCTTTTTTAAGAGCAAAATTTTATCTCTATGCAGCGTAAAGACTTACAACGAGAAAATAAATTATTTTGCTAAAAATTTCGATTTGCCTGTTAATAGCTGGGAGATGATGCGGTTAGTTATTTGTAAGGCAAGATATTAGATAGGGAAAAAATGATGAACGAAAAAGAGCTACGCGAAAAAACGAAACATCGAACATTTACCAGCATGGCACAACGTCGGCGGTGGTTGGCTTTGCAGGAAGATATTGAAAAAAATAAGGAAAAAAAAGAAAAATCTCAGGACGATTGACCTAACGTGTCACACCCCTGGACGATAATACTAGTATTGAGATTGAAACATTTTTGAAAGGAAAAAACATGTTCAACAAAAGAATGAAAGAAAATGACCGACGCAGCGAGTTGCTTGGTCGCATGTATTGGGCCGATTCCGATGACAAGGTGCGATTCACCTACAACGGTAAAATCCGAGAGGGTTTCATTGACTATATTTGGAAGTGGGATTCCTTTTTTAGTCGTTGTTTTATGACGGTCAACTTCCGTGATGGCATGGAAGATGTAGAGAATTCGAGCTACAAAAATTTTAGCTTGAATCAGGTTGAGAATTTCGAGATTATCAAGAGAGGTGCCTAGCATGGATTTTGTTACACTTGGCGTATGTATTGCAGCATTGTCAATTATTGTTCAAGGTTGGGGAGAATAGAAAAATGAGCGATAAACTATTCAGCTTTATGATGTACACCATATGTATCGGGACGATTGTAGCCGGTGCGGTGTTTGGCACTTGGGCGTTGTTTATGACGATGAGCCTATAAGGAAAATTGAAAATGAGCAAAACTAGAAACTATCCCACGAACCACGTTAGTCACGACCGGCTTGATGCCGTAACTAATCATCCTGAAGGAACGTGTACATTTCAGCTAGACACGATACCCGAAAAGGGCTTACGTACTATCGACTTGTTTCAGGGTGATAAGCGTTTGTTTAGTATCTCCATCAGCGACACGGGCGTATGTTATCAGGTCTTACAGGCTGGTGAGGATAAAGGTTGTTTTACATTATGGGAGGATGAAACTTGAGCGATATTCAAATGTACGTGATTGCATTGTGTTTAGTCTTTCCAGCTGGTTGGCTTGTTACAAAGGTATTAAAAAATGACTAAAAAAGATTTTATCACAGTAGCCCAAGCATTACATGGGATTCCATCGTCCAGCGACCGATGGCTGACTACCAACTTAATTGCAGATAGTCTTGCAGCAGCTTATCCAAATTTTGACATTGATAAATTTATTGAGTACGCAATGCAATGGAACATGAACGTGTATAAAGGCACACCGGCAAGGGTTGGGCTGACTGAAAAATTACAAAACAATCGCAACAGAAACAATTCTAAAATTGAGGTGTAACATGATTTATAGTTTCCGACAAAACAACTCCGGCGGTTTCTATTGCCAACCGGCTAAGTATATCATCGTCAGTGGTGCAAGCGATAGCGAGCACGCTACCGAAATCGCTATGCAGGCTGGTATGTATCTGCAAGGCGTAGCCGCTAATATGGATTGCTCTTGCTGTGGCGATAGGTGGAACGGCGTTTCTGATGAGTGGGACACGATGGAAAATGCACTTCTTGCCATTACCGACGATGAACTTGTACGGGACAGTATGCGTGCCGATGGCGTACCGCACTATGTCGTGGTGGATGACTTGGACGTAGCTGATACGATATTAGAATAGGTCCGCTAAGTGCTTAGTATAAAAGGACTTAGGGCAAACGGGGGGCGCCCCGCTCGCCGTAACTCCAGTGATAGCAACGACTTACGACGATTCTCTACTGCAAACGATGTGCCAAAAAAAGTTAGGGTTTTTTCTTAAAAAATTAAAGATAAGCGTTGACAGGTGCCGATAAGTATATATAATGGGGGTCATACACAGTACTTGTTTTTTGAAAGGTGTTTGTTATGGATTTTATTTGGAGTGCAAATTCTCCTATCGCAATCCACGTTTCTGATGAGGGGTATTACCCTCAACTTCAATCGTTTGCAAATCACTACGATTTGCCGGTGCGGTATTTACCCACCAATGAGGATTTTTATCCTCAATAGAAAATACAACTAAACCGGTGAGACTGGAGGCGTCTTAAAGCTGCTCAACTCAGGCAAGCTGCCGGATAAATACAAGCCGCTCCCCTTTGGGAAAGTGAGAGAGATAGACATCTATGATAGGAATCTCTCAAGCCTAACGTCTTCCACTGGGGTATAAATGCGGCACAATACAATGGCTCGGTGAATTTTCGCCGGTTGATAAGCCACTGACCTGAAGAAGCAACGAAGCCGAGGATGCCTTGAGAGGCGGTTAACCAAATCGGCGGATACGCGGGACAGCTTAGTCCCTCCAGTTCAGTGCAATCGGTCAGGGGTGTAACTCCCCTGCGAGTCGCCATACAACGGCTGTATCAGCAAATCCAGCCGGATGAGTTCGAAGTAGTTGTTAGCCAGCGAGTCCAGCGAAATAATTAAAAAAAGCGTTTGACAGATTAAAGTTTTGTGGTAAAATAGACGATATAACAAACAGGCGACAAGCTCCCCGATAACTGGGGTCGGCCAAATTTTTGCAAAGGAAAGAAAATGGACGATTATTACGACGATTACTATGGCGGTTACGAGGACGAAGAGCCTAACGTATATCACGGCACATATAGCGAGGAGTAGTTATGGCTTGCATGGAATACGAATGCCGTAGATGTGGACACTTCTGGTCGAACAACCGACCGCTAGGATTAGAGGGTTGTCCACGGTGCTGCTCGCAGAACGTAAGAAAAGATTTTGATGAGCCTGTTACGTCGGGATATCTGGATTTTGAAGAATTTGAATTGAACGTCGAACAGGAATAGGCGAAAGCCGGTGATGGTGACCATGGCTGGATTTATCCAAACCCGTCACCAGAACCGGTTTTTCTTTAAGTGCTTACCAGATAAGGACTTAGGGCAAGCGGGGGGCGTGCTGATTGACGTAACTCCTTTGCTGATAACGACTTACAACTATTTTGGTTTTTTTTGTGATTTTTTCTGGTTTCCTCTTGACTCTCTAAAGTAATACGCTAAAATTGACGATATAAGTTAATAGGAAAGAAAAGAAAAAGGAAAAGAACATGAGCAACACAATCGCAACAACCGTCAAGGGAATCAGAACACCAAGCGACCTTGAGTGCTTTGAAATTTTCACAGTTGAAATTGATGGCAACGGAACTGACCTCTGGCATTTTCGGAAAATCCCGCAGGAAAAAAAGTCTGCCCGCAAAATTCGTCAAGAAATGATACCGGAAGAAGCTGACTTGATGCGAGATAAAGTCGGACAGCCTGGCGATGAATTGCGTATCCAAGCCCTTGCAGAGTTCTACGGAAAACAATCTGAGGAAAAATCTGAGGAATCTCCATTTTTTGGGTTGACAGAATCGTAATCGGACGTATAATATATATATCAAGTTTGGAGAATTTTGAGAAAGGAAAGTGCCATGGGCGGAAAACTAATTAATCAAAACAATTTGACAAGTGGTGACAAAGTTCGATTCTCGTATAACGGCAAGCAGCGAGTCGGCACTGTTGAAGAACGGTGGAAAGATACGTCACGCGGTCGTGCGGGCTTCACACTTCGACACGTTGATGAAACTGGACGGAAGTTTTCTTCCTTCAATTTTCACAAGGTTGACGAACGTAGTCCGATGAGTACGGGAATTGACCTGCTGGGCTAGTCTCAGCAGTACGGTTGTCCAGTGAAAGCCTCCTTAGCATCTTCGGGTGACAGGAACGGTAGGACGTTTTAGGATTCATGTGGTACGGCTTCCCACACAACCGTTTTTAATACAAAATATACTAGCTGGGTAGCTCCCAGTTGGTAGGAAGGTGGCTGAATACCGCAGCAAGCCAGTGGCGGTAAAGCACACGAACCGTGGAGTATGTCCAAATGGATGAGGCTGCGGAGAGTGGTACAAAGTAGGGAAGCCCGTCAAACGGCAGACAGAATTGGCCCTGAAACGTTGGTGGTAATTAACTGTAAAGTCCACCTCTTCCACTAATACAAAAAAGCACATGACTTGTTCATGTTCTTTCCTTAGTCCCCGTCATGCTTCGGTATCGACGGGGATTTTTTTTAAAAATTGCTAAAGAAAAACCTTGACATAGCCGATATTAATAGTATACTTAAAGAATAACACTTTGAAAAGGAATTCAAAATGTTCAATCCGTATTTACACGCAGCCCACGCAGCCTGTTGGGTAGAAAACAAGGAGCAAGAAAATGAACGACAACGGACAGACACCAAAGAAATTGCAGGGAATGAAGGTTCATCATATCAAGGGGCCGATTGTCGGGATTCTTGATGAGGATAATAAGTTGGTTGCCCAAGGAACTCGTTTTATGGGCGGTGCTATTAGTTGGAAATGGATAAGGAAAGACTACAGATAATGTACGAACAAAACATTTTGCCGGTTTTTATAATTCTCAGTATGACTCTTGTTTTAATGGGTTTGGACTACGTACCACCAGTAATTTCAAAATTAAGAAAGGTTTTCAGATGAACAATAATCAGAAAAAGGCCTGTTTGTTTTGTGTGTTGGCTTTCCTGCTCGGAAGTTTGCTAGTATCTACAGGATGCCGACAGACAGGACGAGCGGTAAGGATTCAACCTCCCATACAGGCTCAACTAGATATCGGGCTTCAACCTCCTATTGTAGACCTTGGCAAACCTTACAAGACCTACAGGGTTGATTAACGTAACCCCTTACGCCGTAAAGACTTACGGCGAGCGGGGCGGAGCCCTATTGACGTAACTCCTTTGACAGTAAGGACTTAAGAAAAGTTAAAGTTTGCCTATTGACAATGCCGATACTTATGGTATGATAATTTCAGTGACTTGGATATTTGGCTCCTTTCTAACCAAGTCGCTACAAAAAGTCGCGACAGCCCCTGCTCGTTTTACTTACTTGGCGAGTGGGGGTTTGTCGTAGGTAAACCTAGCCTTTGAGTCAAAAATAGTCTTTAGCCAGCGAGTTCCAACGGGTTGACAAGATTGAAAGATGTGCTACAATTAATGTCGGAGGTGAAAAAATGTCAGAAGGAATAAAAAAAAGTACGTTTAAAGTTGGTGTGTTGTCCACGACAAACTACGATAAACCTGTTTCACGGAAAAGGCCTGAGGGAAGCGAAGAATATATGTCGGCAAGGGCGGAGAAGTTGAGAGAGCTTTACGAAAAAATGGAGCCAGAGTATGAACGAGTTTGTACGTACAAGCACCCAACGGACGGACGCAAAGACAAGCACGAATTGTATGAAGTAAAAGAAGGAGTGTCTCCATTTGAATTGTCCGATTTTGAGGAAAGGATGCCTAAGATATGGGATTATATAAAATGATTGACGAAAAGAAAAGAGCCTACGTTTACTTTAATCTGCACAAAAAAGTGTGGAGTGTACGACAGGGAGGTAAGGTTGTAGAGCATAGCAAAATTGTTATGTTAAGAGACTGCCGATATCTCGTTTCTGAAGCTGGACGTAAAAAAGTTTTGCAGCAAAAGAAAAAGAATGTTCATGCTGGCGTCTCTGGATATCCTGTGGAATACGTTGTTGGAATTCCAGAAAAAGCCAAAGAGATAACCTACAATCCGTATAAGAATAAAACGTTCGTGGATAAAAAAACTGGTAGAGCTGTAAGGGTATCTGACTATGCAGTGTTGAGCTGTGGAGATGGCTGGCGCGATGTAGAAGCGCTCTGGTCGTAAACTCTTGCTATAAAAGGACTTAGGGCAAAAGAGATGGGCCCCGATTGACGTAACTCTTTATGTGGTAACGACTTATAACAATTAGTATTTTTTTTATTTTTTATAAAGTTTTTCTCTTGACGTTCCGATAATCTATTATAGAATAGGAGCATAAGGAGAAAACAAATGCTAAAATTTTCAGATGCAAACGCAAAGCTCGAAGAACTCTACAACGTACCGGAATTGGAAATCTGGTTGGCCGATGGTCGCAGGGTCTATTCTCTAGACTTGCTAAGTGGCTGGTCGTGTCCGTCTGCTAAGGATTGTCTTTCCAAGGTAATTGAATTGCCTACCGGAAAAAAAGCAATCAAGGATGGGCCGGAAACTGAATTCCGTTGTTTCTCGGCTAGTCAAGAGGTAATGTTCCCAGGTGTCTACAAACGTCGCAAGCACAATTACGATACGCTACGTGGTTTGCACTTGAACGATATGATTTACCGATTGAATCAGGACAAGCCGAAAGACCTGGGTATCTTGCGTTTTCATGTTGGCGGTGACTTTTTCAACAGCGATTACTTTTTCGCTGCATTAAATATCGCTATGATGAATCCCGATAAACTATTTTATGCTTATACCAAAAGTCTGCGATACTGGATAAAGTATCGTGATTGGCATGACAAAATTGACAACTTTATTTTAACTGCTAGTCGTGGTGGTCGTGATGATAGTCTAATCGAATCTGAGGGTCTGCGAGAATCCGTGGTGGTATTCAGCGAAGCCGAAGCCGAAGAAAAGGGATTGGAAATAGACCACGATGATAGTCATGCTGCTGTGCCAGACTGGGAGTTCGACAACTTTGCACTACTGGTTCATGGTACTCAACCAAAGGGAAGTGAAGCAGCAGAAGCGTTAAAATTGTTGCGAAAAAACAAGGTCAAACATTCTTATAGTCGAAAGGGGAAAAAATGATTTACAAACTAGTAAAATGGACAAACAAAAAAGGCAAAGAGGTTGAGCGTTACGATAGGTTGTATGGCAAGCAACGCAAAGAGGAGAAACGCGACGACGCCCAAGCCCGACAAGAGGAGCATGACAAGCTCACTTTAGAGCAGAAGATTGCCAACGCGGTGCCGGGAAGTAAGGAACACAAACGTCTTGCAAAGGAAAAAGTATAATGCGAATATTAAAAACTGAATGTACTGAAGAGCAACAAAAAGAAGATATGCCCCAGCTACTCCAGATGCACTCGCAGGCGTTGCTAACGGATATGATGTGGGAGTTCTTTGGTGGAACTATCACGCTACCAAACGGACACCAATATCAGGTTGCCGATTATTAACGTAACCCCTGTCCACCAAAGGACTTACGGTAACGGGAGGCCCTCCGCATTGCCATAACTCTTTTACTGGCAAGGACTTACGACGACCATTGACTTTCTTATATAATACGCAAAAAAACTTAAGAAAAACAGTTGACAAAACCGATAACTATAGTAAGATAAGAGCATAAACAAAGTTTAATTTTTTGAGAAAAGGAGAAGGATATGATTGGTACAACTACGTGGAATTCTGGTTCTGTCAAAAGAGTGCCGTGGGAGGGCGTTGGTCAAGACCTCGACGCACCGGAAACGGCTGCTGATGCTATGGCACAGGCTGGACTAGACTGGCAAGTGGATACGCAAGACTTGTTTTTGAATAACGAGGGTGAACTGGGTCAAAAGATTACCCATAAGGCTGTCGTGCGTTCTGACAATAATGCGGTTCTGGGAGTAGTCGGGCCTCGCTGGACGCCTTACCAGAATACCTCTGCGTTTAAATGGTTCGAGCCATTTGTAGAGAATAAAGAAGCAGTCTTTAGTACTGCTGGTTGTCTTAAGAAGGGTGCTATTGTTTGGATTCAAGCAAAATTGAATCGTGACCCCTCTGAAATCGTGGCAGGTGATTTAGTAGAAAAATATCTGCTACTCAGCAATGCTCACGACGGCAAGCTGTCTGTACGTGTTGGATTTACACCTCAGCGTGTTATCTGCATTAACACTCTGCATATGGCTCATAACGCCGAAAGCTCTAAGCTGGTTCGGGTTCGTCATAGTGCTAACGTCCAGAACAACGTGGACGCTTTGCAAGATGTGATTAATGCGGCTGACGCTGACTTTGAAGCGACCGCACAACAGTATCGTTTTCTGGCCTCTCGTCAGATTAACAGCCAAGACCTTGACAGGTACGTTAAAATCGTACTAGGTAAGGAAAAGGTTGCTAACGATGACTTGGCTACCCGTACCAAAAATCAGATGCAGGAAATTATTGGACTGGTCGAATCTGGCCTTGGCAATAATGCTCCTAACGTGTCTGGTACTTGGTGGGCAGCTTACAACGGCGTAACCGAATGGTTGACGCATGAGCGTGGGCGTAACGCCGACAACCGATTGACCTCTTTGTGGTTCGGACCAAACGCCGGAGTCAACAAACGGGCCTTTGAAGCGGCTGTCGAGTTGGCTGCGTAAGGTAGGCTAAGACGGCCCCTGTCGTGTGGTGTGTCCTTGAGGGAGGCGGCACCATGCGACGGGGGTTTTTTATTGGGCAATATTCAATCGACGTAAACCCTTACCAGTAAAGGACTTACAGCGATGGGGGGGCATGCCGTTTGACGTAACTCCTTATATGGTAAAGACTTACAATAAGTATATAGAAAATTAAAGTTTTGGGGTTGACAATGCCGATACTATGTTATAATGAGGGAAACTAAACAACATAAAGGAAATTGAACATGGCAAAACTACCGACAGTTACAGCAGGAGCATTGAAGGCAAACGCCGAAATCGCAGCAAGAGCAGAAGGGGGAGCAGGGCAATTTGTATCAGAGTGGATAGAGAATCTGATTACCAAGGAAAATCAACCAATGCTGGGTGCCTTTATAGTTGAAATGTGCGATTCGTTTTTTGAAGAATCTCAAAACAAGATAAAGGCTGTGGCTGTGTTGGGCATTGTACTCAATTCGATAAAGGCTACTACAGAAGCAAAAGAATTGCAAGAATTGTTTGAAGAAACGGCTTGACAATGCCGATAAGTATGGTATGCTTAGAGTATTGAGATTGGTTCCTTTTTTTGAAAGGTTTGAATTATGAGCGAAGCAAAAGGACGAATTGGTTTTGAGGAGTTCATCGAAGCATGGGAAAGTTCCGATAGCGTTGGTGAAGCCTGTGAAAAGCTAGGTATGGAAAAACCCAATGCCTACGCAAGAGCGACCAAGTATCGTGGAGAGGGTATTCCTCTCAAGAAATTTCCTGGCGGCGGTGGACGTACCGCTGTTCCCCGTGAGGACAAACTAGCAATTCTGGCAAAGGTTCGTGGTGTCGCTGTTGATACCTTGGAATCTGACAGCCAAGCATTGCTAAGCCGACCCAAACGACAGAGGAGCAAGACCGTTACTAAAATGGAGTAAGGTTTCACTCTGTCGAAAGGGTTGGGTATGACTCTCATGGATTATGGGATATGCCTAGCTGTTTGCCTGGCATTTTATCAGATGTGGAAGGATTCACAGGATGACCGTCATCTACTCTGATATTTGGCTGTAACCGGTTCGCCGGTTGCGGCCTTTTTTTATTAACTCAAAACAAATTGACGTAACCTGTTGCTACCAAAGGACTTACGGAAAACGGGGGGCGGCCTGCTTGACGTAACTCCTTACCCGGCAACAACTTACAAAAAGCTCTTTAGTATTTGACCAGTACTGGCCGATAAGGTACAATGAGGGCGACCATATCCCGCACCCCACCTCTTGGGGGCGTAAGCACCACCCGCTTATTTTATAATCTAAGTTAAAGGCTGGGTGTATCGGCTAACCCACTCCTTTAGAAGTCTAAGTTAGTCTATACCCAGCGAGATTCAGCGAGTTGTAGTCTAGGGACAGGTGTGGCAGATGAGAAGTGAAAAGTAAGAGAAAAAAGATTGCGGGCCAAAGGTTAGGTTGTCTCACCTAATCAATCTCGATGAGTCTGTGATAGTCTATAGCCAGCGAGTTCTAGTGAGTGTGTGAATAGTCTGGGGAAAGATAGAGACATATAAAAAAGATATAGGAAAGAGTATTACCTAAGCCTGCCTTTTAAAAGTCTTAAATAGTCTATAGCCAGCGAGTTTTGTTTAGTCAGGTGGTTATGCAAAACAAGTGAATAAAAAAAGCCCCTGAATCCCGCTAAGGAAACAAGGGCCAGGGGAACAGAGATATATTTAAATACCCCTATCTATCTTATATTGAATCCCACCACCTACCCCACTCCGAAGAGTGTTAAACCATACCACTAAACAACCTGTCTTTATATACCCGCAGAAGTATATTAAAGTAGTCTGCGAACCACAAACAGGCCGTTTTAAAAAAGTATAAAAAAAGTGGGAAACACAAGAGAGAGATAATTTGACCGTGTTGGTCTTTTAGTAATTAAATATGTTTTACCCTGTGAGTCCCACTATTGTTTTACATTAGTAATATCAACCTACTTCTAGCATATGTCAAGGTCCAACTAGAAAAAACTTGAGCAGATAAGGAAAGTAGGAGCCTATAGTAATTATTGCAAGTATTAAAAAGAACATGCCCCACTCTGTTTCAGGAGGCTTATATTTATCTGTTGATTTAAACTTGTTATTAGGCATTTATTATTTTCCTCTGCATAACATTATTATGTGAGAGTTTCAACCATTGTGAATGTTGATTTACATTTTATTTAGAATACCCAAAACCCCCGCCCCATTTTTCGTGGAAACCAAAAATCAAACCACAGGTAAACCGTCATTGTCAGAAGACACAACCGAAACCTTTGAAGAAAACAGTCTATACTGTCCTGCGAGGTCAACCGAGTGTACCAATACTGGTACTAACTACCATCGCCACTAGGTTCTCTGACTATCAACACCTTAACAGGCTCCTGTCGTCCACCTCTCATCCACCAGTTTTAAGAATTGATTTTAAGGGCCGGATGAGTCTGCCCAGTTTTGGGAATTATTGTTTCCCTCTGCCATAATATAGCCCGGAATCGAGCCGTGTCAGGTAAAAATTTTTCACTTTCTTACTCCTTCTCCTGACAAAAACCCCCTTATGGTCTATATTGACTTTGAGTTATTATAGTAATTACGCGCTTTACTACGGCAATTTTAGTAACTATTTCGCCTGCAAAACGGAATAGTCTCTTATTGTTTACCGCCGTGGTACAAAATCAGGGGTTAAAGACCCAATAAATCCTAATATCTGACGGTATTGTGGGATATTTACCCACGTTTTCAAGGGTATAATATACATAGAGGCATACCGTACTATGTTCATATACTTCTCGTTCCTATTGATACTATTATTAATAATGTTATCTAAATTGGATGGAATTAGGGGAAATTAAATGAAATTGATTGAAAAATACAAACTTCTATTTGTACACATCCCAAAAACAGCAGGAACCACAATCACCAATGCTTTTGGAGATGAACTGAGTGTAGTTGGTGAGGTACATGAGAAAGCAAGAGATACTAAAAGGCTCTTTAATGACTGGGATAAATATGAAAAGTTTACCATAATTAGGAACCCGTGGGATTTACAGGTATCAAACTTTTTATATATGTGTCAAAAAACTCGTCATCCGTCACACGTAGATGCAAGTCTTTGTGGCCTTATGAATATTATATGGAATGGGCAATGGAAAATAGAGGATTATATTTTTGATGAAGACACGGGAGAAATTTTAGTTGACAATATTTTAAGGTTTGAGAACCTTGAGGATGACTGGAAGAAGTTTTGCAAAGAAAAAGGGATAGTTGACAAGGCTATCACCAATTATCCTAGTAATAAAAAGTACAACTCAGTAGAGCATAGGCACTATAGCGAATACTATAATAAAAAATGGATGATAAATTCAGTTGCGAATGAGCATAGAAAGTACATAGAATACTTTGGTTATAAGTTTGAAACAGAGTGAGGAATTAAATGTCAAGCAAACCAAACTGGGACGACCACTTTTTAGGACAGGCATTTCTTACATCGCTAAGAAGTCCAGACAAACAGACTAAATGTGGCTGTGTTATAGTGGAAAAAAAGAACAAAATCATTCTAGGGCAAGGATATAATGGTTTTCCAAGAGGTCTTTCTGACCATAAGCTACCTACAACAAGACCAGAGAAATATCCGTGGATGATTCATGCAGAAACTAACGCAGTATTAAATTGCATGACTAGGCCAGAAGATGCTATTGCATATATAACCACACACCCATGTTTTGATTGTCTTTTATTGATGTGGCAAGCCGGTATAAAAGAAGTTGTATACGCTACAAACGGACCTAAACCAAAAATGACAGACAATGAGGAGTATCAGAGGCTAGTTGAAAAGTTTGTACGAATGAGCTTCGTAAGATTAAATCCGGTACAAGCAGACCTGTCTCATATAAGGGATTTTATTGATGCTTCCATCGATAACTAAACAGTTAGTCGAATCTGTTCGTAAGTCTATGAAAGAAGAGGATTTTATAGAGGAGGCCTGGGTAGATATGCTGTTTGAAAACCCAGAGCTTTTTTCATCTATAGTAGGCTATTCAAAATTACTGCATTTAAAATCAAGCCAAGAGGCTTTTCTTAGAGGTGCTTTCTTATCGTGGGTTTTACTGTATAAGCAAGATGAAGTAAATGATATGAACGAAAACTGGGGGGTCTAGTTGAAAGTTCTATACTGGTTAGCAAGTAGATTTATAGCTGGGCATGACTTCGATTCAGCCAAGCCTAAAATCAGAAGATTGATTGATGATGGATACCAAGTATCTGTGGATTACTTGGGAGAGCTAAGTAAAACAGAGGAAGATTGTATTGCAGCTAAAGAGCAGTACATTGAGATAATAGAACACTACAAAGAAGAAAAGATTGACATTTCAATCAAGCCATCTCAATTAGGATTGCTTATTAGTCCAGTGTCTTGCCAAAAGCACCTCAATCAAATTACCACACTAGCCAAACAGTATGGGCATACCATTAGGTTAGATATGGAAGATTCTAGAGTGACTGAGCTAACTGTAAGCCTGTCTGTTTATTTAAATCATAAGTTTGGCAATGTAGGAGTTGCTATTCAGTCTAATCTCCACAGGACAGAACAGGACTTAAAATATTTGTTGGATAACGATATTTCTGTACGGTTGGTGAAGGGAGCATATAAGGAAGATTCTAATATATCTTTCAAGTCTGAAAAGGATATAAAATCAGCGTTTATGAATTACGCAAATATACTTTTTAATAAGAAGGCTAACAAACCAGCCATAGGTACTCATGATAAAACATTACTGAAGCGAATAAGAGAGACAGTGCCTCCGAAATATTTTGACTATGAATTTCTATATGGAATACGCCGAGATATACAAAAACAACTAAAGAACAACGAGGAAAATGTTAGGATATATGTCCCCTTCGGGAAAGACTGGCTTCCTTATATAATACGAAGGCTAAAAGAGTGGAAAAACTTAAAATTCGTATTCATCAATGTAATTAAGGAATTATTTAGCCCTCGTAGCTCAATTGGATAGAGCAACAGACTTCTAATCTGTAGGTTGCAGGTTCGAGTCCTGCCGAGGGTACTTAATTGTTTTATTCATTTCTTCTTTATCTTTTTGACATTCAGTACAATTTGGATAAAAATTAACATGAGGTTCAATAAAATGATGAATTCTTAGTTGGCCGACAGATAACAGAGCTTGATTTTGAAGTATTCGGAATTGGTTAAGCATCATCTTGCTTTGAAACGCAATAATATTACTGAGGTCTTCTTTCGTGGCTTTACCAGCTACCTCAGAAGATTTCATTGCTGCTGACTTATTTGTTTGTTGGTTATTGAGATAGTTTATTATGTGTAGCACATCTACTTGTGATACTATGCCGTCTTGATTAACGTCATATTTATGAAACTTAGGTACATTTGGTTCGCTATGTTTAAGACTGAATCCTCCCAGCCATAAACCCAATAAAAAAGCTGACAAAAGACCTACTGTAAGTAAAATTCTCATTCCTTAGTCCCCTATTTTAGATATAAAATTTACATTATATATTATATATACACTTTTAAGGATGCCATATAGATGATTAATTTTGTTGAATTAGCAGCAGGAAACACATTTGTTCACGAAAACAGAAGGTATATAAAGCTAGCAAATGAAGTTTGTAACTTCCATTCTTTGGGAGGGGGAATAAATTTAAGATTAAATATAGAAACAGACGATGGAGTGCCAGCAGTTGCTAGGACTGCTATAGTCTATAATAGTGTTAATTTAGATAATGGGCAAGTTAAAAGTTTTCAGTCAGAAGACCTCGTAGAAGCTGATATAGTAGTAGCAAAAGACTCAGAAGCACAAAATTTTGATGTTGAAGGAAATGAATCATACACTTTTTAAATATTCTTGGTGTATAAGTAGATGGTAACTTTTCCACTTTTTAGGAGACAAAAATGCCATCACCTAGAAAAAATGAAGGAGAAAAGGATTTTATCTCTCGTTGTATGTCTAGTAAGAAAAGCAAGAACAGCTTTCCTGATAGCAAACAGAGGACGGCTTTTTGTTATAGCCAATGGAAGAATAAATCAAAAGCCACTAGAATGGAAGAACTACTTGAGTCACTCAAAATGACCTTGGGTGCTAAAAAAAATACAGATGGCTAAGTATTATGTAAATTTTGGTGACGAAAAAACAATACTTAATGCCAGCACACCACAGCAGGCTGCTGTTCTTGGGTTTCGGAAGGTCGTAAAAGAATCTGAAAAAGAAGAGTTTGAAATGCCTGTAGACATCAGGGTTTCTCAGAAAGGGCCAGAGGAACACGAAGATGATTTCGTTATAGGTACGTTCACTGTAATAGCATTACTTTATCTTATGAGAGAAGAAGAGGAAGATGGCGAATCGGGAGAAGAAGAATTTGAGTAAGTCCAACGACAAGGACTTTGACTCAGATAAATATTACATGAGAATGAATAAGAAAAACAGAGACTCTTACCGCAAGAAGCAGCGGAAGCGAAAGTCCAGTTTTTCCTAATTTTATCTCAAGAATTTTGCTTGACAGGTCGATAAAGTATGGTAGGATGAGCATACACACTTTGGACACTTTATTTTTTGGAGAACTTGGAAATGAAATTGAAGAAGCCAGACATAAGAATTGAATCAGCAGGAATCGAAAGTACAACTCGCTTCACCATCGAAGCAACCTCTCAATCTTTTAGTGTGCTATCCAGCACCATCTATGAAGATAAAATCAAAGCACCGATTCGTGAGCTTTCAACTAACGCTTACGATGCCCATGTCGAAGCTAACTGTGCCGATAGACCCTTTGAAGTACACCTTCCCAATGCCATCGACCCTGAATTTCGTGTCCGTGACTACGGAATTAGTATGTCACATGACCAGATTATGACTCTCTATACTACTTACTTTGCAAGTAATAAACGAGAGAGTAATGAACTTAATGGGTGTCTAGGTCTTGGAAGCAAGTCTCCATTTGCTTATACTAACCAATTCTGGGTAACTGCCTATCAAGATGGTAAGAAACGTCATTATGTTGCAACTGTTGACGTTGATGGGCCAAGGTTTGACCAGTACCCTGCATGTGAAACAGATGAAGAAAATGGATTTGAGATAGGCTTCACAGTAAAAGAAGATGACTTTAACTCATTTAAGAATAAAGCAGAGTCAGTATACAAATACTTTAAGACTCAGCCTAGTGTTACTGGTGTTGACTTCCAACATGCAGAGCCAGAGAAATATAAGGTTGCCGGTAGTTGTTGGAGATATGTAGGAAGCTATGGTGTTTCTATGGCTATTATGGGCAATATAGGCTATCCCATTGACGATGAATACTTTTATAGCAAAGATGGAAGCTACTGGGAAAGAAGCAATAACAAGTATTGTCAGCTACTAAAGTCTGGTGTTCATATTGACTTTGAGATTGGTGAGCTATCTATGACAGCAAGCCGAGAAGGTCTTGAGTACACAGATGAAGTTGTGCAGGTAATTAAAGATAAGATTGACCTCATCTACAAAGAAATGCAGGATAATGTAGATAAAGAATTTGATTCTTGTGAGTCTTTGTATGATGCTAGGCTTAAAGCGTGTAAGTATGAGAATGTGTTTCGTAGCTTAGATAGTTTTGTTTTCCCAAAATGGAAGAATGAAGACGGCGAAGAAATTAGTGTTAGAACCTCATTCGCCATACGTACAGAGTCTAAGGTTTCTGCGGCAGACTTTGACTGTCATAGGTTTCAGTATGACCATAGAGTTAAGATGAATCGTGGTATATACACAATTCATTTTGGTGATACAAAGAAGATATTTTATAACGATATGGTTAGAGGAGGACAGGCAGCTACCAGGTACTACCTTGATAACAACGATGATGATACTGTCTATCTTATTGACCATATCAGCGAAGAAGACTGGTCTACTCTGTGTGAAGAAATTGGCATAGATGAAAACCTTGTTACTCATACGAGTGAGCTTGAAAAACCACCTAGAGGAACAAAGAGAGGCTCAAGTGGTCCCAGAAGGGTTGATGTTGATTGTTTTATCTTCGATAACAATGGTACTTCTTATAACCATACAAGTCTTTATGATGGAAGATGGTGGACTCCTTCTACTAAAGATTTAAAGGATGGAGAAAATATCTATGTGGAGCTGCATAGGTATTCTGCTTGTAGTCATGGCAAGGTTTGTGAAGCTGGTGCTAGAAGTCTCCGTAGAGTTATCTCCAACTTGGAAAAGCTAGGAGTTGATGTACCTGTAGTATTTGGTTTTCCAAGTGGTAAGGCTGCTAGGGTGAGGAAGGCTAAGAATTGGGTTCACCTATATGACTGGGCCAATCAGAAACTTCAGGAGTATATTGATACAAATGATGTTTCTACCATTATGAATAACGACTCCATACTTAACAAGATGGAAATGGGAGAGCATTTGATTAGACTAAGAAAGATGTCTACCGTTCCCGTCTTAGATGGTTATTTCAAAAAGGTTACTGATGCCCTAATCAAAATAAAGGGAGAACACCAAGTAGGACGTGAGAGTACAGCAGAACTCTTAAAAGACATCTCTAGCTTTTTAGGCTTTGAACTTCCAAACTCTACGGCTGGCAGTTGGGTTAATCGTGAAAAACGGCTAGTAGAAAGATATAGTATTCTACAGATATATAGTGAGCATAAAGGCTTTTATAACTTAGACAAGGAGGAGGCTAGTCTAATAGTAAAATGTATCAATGATAATGAAGTTGCGAAGGTAGCTAAGAATTTAGTTTAGGATTACACAACCAGACTTAGGAGATTTGAAATGACAGTTCCGTTTATGAAAAGTGGCGATAAGTTAAGTATTTTGGCTAATGGTAAGTGGTATCAGATTACATGCGAGCATCCGAAGTATGCGGAAATCTTAGAAGCTCTGCATGGAACAGAAGATGAGATTGTAAAGCTCATTGATATGGAGTCTGGAGTTAGAGAGTATTTGAACGGCAACATGGAAGTTGTTGGAGGGACTGTTAAATATCAGGGAGAAGTAGTCGATACTACTTTGACCAAGCGAATTTTACAGTTCATGAGAGAAGGGCTGCCCTTTGAGCCATTGGTAAAGTTCTTTGAGAACCTGATGTTAAACCCAAGTTATAGGGCTAGACAAGAGTTGTATGATTTCTTGGAACACAAAAGTCTACCTATTACCGAAGACGGTTGCTTCTTAGCATATAAAGCTGTGAACAGTGACTACAAAGACAAATGGTCTGGTAGGTTCGACAACAGCGTTGGTGAGGTCGTTGAAATCAATCGTGGTAAGGTAGATGATAACCGCGATAAGGGATGCTCAAGTGGTTTACACTGTGGGGCATTGGACTATGTTCGTGACTACGGAAATGAAGGTGGTGGCGACCGCATTATGATTGTCAAGGTTAATCCTGCCGATGCTGTTTCAGTTCCTTCTGATTCTCAGTTTATGAAGCTCCGTACATGCAAGTATGAAGTTGTTGCTGAAACAGAGTGGACTGATGAGCTTCGCAATCCATTATATTCGTCAGAAGGTAGCGATTATGAATTGCCTCAAGATGAGCATGATGAATATGATGATTGGTATGATGACATCTATGATGATGAGAGTGCTTCGGAAGAAGACATACTAGCTGCTCAGGATGATTCTGCATCCGATAAGATTAACTTTATGAAGCAGCTAAAGAACCTCATCAGTAAACACAGGGATGGTTAAGTGTCTGGTTGTGTGTGGGGGGTTGCGGCTTAGGCTGTAGCCCCCTTTTTATACTTGACGCATCCTACTGGGTGTGATATACTCAATTATCACCAACCAGTATCTTATAAGGAAATCTATCATGCAGACATTCCTACCCTATTCTGATTTTGAACTATCTGCCCAACTCTTAGATAAACAAAGATGCTGGAAGCAAGTAGTAGAAGCTCATCAGCTATTAAATGTCTTACTATCTAGAAACGACAAGAAAGGCTGGGTCAATCACCCCGCATCAAGAATGTGGTATGGCTATGAGCCTGCCCTTCAGTCTTATTATAATACGTTCTATGATTTTTCTGTTTCTTATCATGGCGTCAAGCCTAACAAGTTAAGCAGAGAAGAAATCTCCTCTCCTACAGTATTACCACCTTGGCTTGGCTACCCATCGTTTCATCATGCCCATCAATGCAATCTAATGAGAAAAGCATTAGACGATAGAGATGGAATCAATGCTATGGGTGGATACAAAACCCCAAAGACAGAGCTTTACGACAGGTTAGAATCACATGGCCTTATAGACCTAGACCCAACAGTAGAATATATTTGGCCTGTAGATAAAGATGGAAGTTTATTACCTGAGATAGCTGACTGGTGTTCAGGAGTACAATCAAATGCCTAGAGGACAAAAGACATGCCCCTCATGTAACAGCTTAACCGGCCCAAGGACTAAAACATGCTCCTGTGGTCATAAGTTTCATTTCAAACCGGCTATCTTCAAAACACCCAGAGGAAAGTCTATAGATTGGACTACTCTGGAAAAGGGAGATATTATTAAATGTGTTAATGGTCATGGTCCGTATTACCTTAGCAAAGAGAGTGGCGAAAAAATAGGATTTAATTATCGTGGTAAGTACAAAGTATTGTCTATTGAAAAAGACGGTATTAGTGCTTGGCCTCATTCTAACAAGAGTGAATCTGGCTATTGTTTTATATACATGGGAGAGTCTGATTTCTCTGATGAATTAGACCTCCATAGAGAACCACACAAAGTAGTCTTACTAAAAAAGGATACTGATGATGGCAGAGTCTAAACAACTTACTCTATTTCCATTTGATGTTGACGACGAGGGCAACTACAAATGGCAAGCTATTGATTGGGATTTGTTACATCAACAAAAGTTGGAACTCTTAGAGAATTGTGATAAACCGCTTTTAGAAGGGCTTGTTGCTCTAATAGATTCTCTACAAGATTATGCGGTTGATATTTTAGGTATTTGGGAATTTCCAAAAGAAAGAGAAGAATAAGATGAAAAATTTTACTATCGTTTTGGCTGTTTTGGTATTGTCTGTTGTTGCTCACTACACAGTTTATCTTCAAGGACAAAATGGAACTCTGAAGCAAATGGTTCAGATGGCAAACCTCCACGCTAAGATTAGCGAAGAAATGTCTGATGAGATTCTATACAGTAATGTGTTGAATTTAAATAATGACAATAAAGAAATACTGACTCAGCAAGGTAAGATTGAGGGTGTTCTAGCAGTCATGCGTAACGAAGAAGACTATAGCGTATCATGGCATGACGGGTATGAGAGAGGATTGAATCAAACCGAGGATATGCTTTCTATGGAATACGATAGAGGATACCATTCTGCTATGAAGGATGCTAATGCTCATCTGATTAGTCCAGACCATCCGATTATTCCTACCACACCTCGCCCTGTTGTTTCTGATGCTATTAAAACTCCAAGTTTTGATGAGAATGTAAAGCTACCTGAAACTCAAGATGAGGTTAATAAGCTAAACATTAAGATTGAAAACCTTTTTGAATCGGAGAAGAAATAAATGTCTGAGGCTTTGATGGGAAATCCGTTTTATGACAATCCTACATTCACAAAGTCCAAGTTTGACAGTGAGAAAAGGAAGTGGGAGTTTCGCTATGAAAATCAGGACAGGAGACTCAAGGAGATGGAGAGTACCATCAAAGACCTTAGAAAAAAGAATAGAGAACTGAGGAAGCAGATAAATGGATGATATTACTCAGATTGATATTGAGATAGCCGCCTGTGAACAAGCTATTAGAGATGCCTATGCCATTAGAGATGTAGAGGTTTTATCAAAGCGAATACAGGTACTATCCAGAAAGAGAAAGGAATTGGAAGATGAGTAAGATATATAAGAACTGGCCCGTACATAATTTAATTTCACATCCTGTTAGCGAATTAGCTTACTGGGTTGTAAGACCTTTCAGTAAGCCAAAGGCTAGGAGTATTAGCAAGAGGATACATGATTCTACCTTACCAGAAGGACATGAACATGAATAATTGCACATGTAATAATTCTGTTATGTGGGATGGCATAAGATACTGTCCTGATTGTAGCACACACACTACCGCACCCACACAAGATGAGTTGAATAGAAAGATACAATACTTGAAAGCTAAAGAGGAGTTGGTTGAAGATGAGTAATACTACTGACAAGACGCTTGATAGGTATGTATACTTACATCTTGACTACGGGCTTGATGGACATGGTACGACTATCAGTGTGAAGTTAGATGATGAAGGCGTTGTTGTTGATGCTTGGAGTGATGATACTGAAATTGCTACTACTTGGAAAACCTATAGTGATATGGGTGTTGAAGTAAAGAAGGTTAAAGATGCTAACTAACACAGATGAATATTACCGATAAGCAATTTATTGTTATACTGGCTATCCTTCTCGCCATACAATTACCAATAGAGGGATTTTTGTTAATACTGTTACCAATTTTTATATGGGATTATTTAAGATGAGTAACAAAGTATCATACGATTTTGTTCTTGACAGTTGTGTTGCGGTTGATGCTCCTATTGGAACTAACCCAGAAACTCTGATTGAGCAGGCTAAAGCAAAATTTATTGAGCGAATTTTAAGTAACGAGGCTGAAGTCGTTTTTGAGAATACCTTTAACGGTGAGACTGGAGAGTACAGTGAAGAATGGGAGATTAAAGATGAGTAAGCAAACCTATATAATGAAAAGTGGCAACAAATATAAGATTGGTAAGTCTGAAGATACGTCATCAAGATTAAAAGCCCTACAGACTGGCAATCCAGATATAAAGATTATATTATGCTGTGAAGAAAGCAAGGTGTCTGAAAAAGCACTACACAATATGTTTTCCCATAAAAGAGGTGACGGGGAATGGTTTTCTCTAACAGCTTCAGATATTAAAATTTGTAAAAATTTGATGGGAGATAAATTGCCAAAACAAAAAGCAGGAAAGGTTAGTTGTACATTCCATCTATATGAAAGCACAAGAAAAATAATTCAGGAAAAATCTTTTAAACTTGACGTTCCTCAAAACAAGTTGGTAGAGGATGCTATTTTGGAAAAATATTCAGGATGAACAGGGAGATTAAAGATGAATAGTATAGATGAAAGAATAGAAGAAATGTATGATTTAGGAGAAGTCCATCCCTTAACGTATACTTATGTAATGCGAGAAGACGATGCTTTTAAATTAAGATTTTTAAATATTAAAGAGAAAACATCAGATGAGTAACTTATGTGCTTATTGCGGTGGGGAATGTCCTAACGAGTCAGAAGATAGCGAATATCTTTGTGATGGTTTCATAGGGGACGTTGACAATTTGTATGGAGGTGAAGATAATGCCTAAGGTAGAAGGAACATACGCTCATAGTATGGGCCAAGAAAAAGCTACGGAAGTAGTAAAGGGTGCGGTCACAAAATTGCTTGACGCTTTTGAGGCTACTGATATTGACGTTACCGATGACGGTAGAGACAATATAAAATTCTCCTGTAAGAGCAGGGGTTTTTCTATTGATGGTAAAGCCGTAATAAAAGATAATGAGATAGATGTAGTTGTTAATCTGCCTATGTTGGCTATGGCTTTTAAGGGACTTGTAAAAGCGGCTATGGATAAACACATCCCAATTCATTTGGAGAAACAAAATGGCTAAATACAGACAACAATCAAAAGGACATCAGGCTGGTCAGTCTTTAACAACCAAAAGCTGGTTTGGTAGCCATGCCGATATGGTTATTGAAGAATTGCAAGATGGTAAAGTAGTTTGTAAGGATGATAAGGGTACTTACACAACTTATAAAGCTAGGCTTGATAGTGGACTAGCAGACCCTAATAGATATTCTGGTAGGGATTAGGTTCGTATTACCTAAACCTGCTTTGTATAATAGTCTGGCGCTGCTGATGGCCCCTGAGTTTTGTGAGGTTTTATAAATGGGTAAAAATAGAGTAGATAAGCCTTGGGGGTGTTATGTAGATTATTTTAGAAATAATCAGGTTGTTTTTAAAAAGATAATGGTATTGCCAGGACAAAAACTGTCCTATCAGTTCCATAATAATAGACATGAGTTCTGGTATGTTGTAAGTGGAGATGGAATGCTGACGCTGAAGGGCGAAGAAATTAAAATGGTGCCCGGAGATTATGTTGTAATAGAGAAAGAAGAAGAACACATGATTGAGGCCATTTCAGATGACGTATTAGTTATCTATGAAATGCAAATAGGAAGTCCATCTGAGGACGATATTGTTAGACTACAGGATAAATACGGAAGGGTAGAAGAATGAAGAAGATTATTACAATTTTAACCATAGTTTTTATGTGTTCTAGTCTTGAGGCCAGCATTGATTACAAGAGTTACCACACTGACAACTATAAGTACAAAGTAAAAAAACCTGTCGGAAGAATTATAAAAGAAATTTTAAATCGCAAAAAAATTGAAAAATCAATTGATATTCCAAGTATGATTCCTATTCCTTGGTATGATTCAATTGGTCCCGACAAATTAAAGGATTTAGCATGAATATAAAAGAACATTTTAGTCGTATGTTAATAACGATTGGGTGGGCCGCAACCGCCGGAGTTATAATTTACGGTACATATTGTCTTTGTAGCTTTATGTCACTCATGGGTGACTAGATGAACCGAGAAGAAGCACTAAGTCAAAAAATCAAAAAATTTATGATGGAGTCTGGTTGGGACAGTCTTAGCGAGGAAGAATTGATGGACGAGGTTTCTAAGCAACTCGATACCATGGTTGAATTGGGGCAGGTAAAACGACTAGTTGGAGAAGACGGAAAGTTCTACTATAGGTCTACTGGTATCTTTCCCTTCAGCACAAAAAGACATGACTAATAAAGAAAAATAGTAATGTTTAAGCTAGGCCCACTTGTTTATTTTCTGTTACTTTTTTCTTCTATCTCAGACAAAGATGTAATAAAAGACTATTCAGACATTGTAGAAGTAAATTACATATATAAGTACAATAATGCAGATAAAGAATACCAGAAGAGAATGGTTCAAATTATCTGGTGGGAATTTCGCAATGTTTTGGAAGAAGATAAAGATGGAAGTTCTAAGCCAAGGCCACAGTATGTAGTCAAGGATTTTCGTGTGGTCTGGTCAGAAAGCTCTGACCCTCAGAAGGTTGGGCATATCATACCAATAAGAAGAAAAAAAGAATGGGTATGCCTATTCTATGACAAAAATGATAACAGAGTGAGAGAAGTCATATCCGATTCAAGAGCAGAAACCCATACTAACAATGACCCTGAGATGGATAACAGACAAATTCTTCCCTTAAACCTACGCAATAAGCTGGTGAAATAAAATGAAGACACTAGTAGCATCTACCTTAATAATTTTAATTATTGTCGGTCTAAGTATTTTACTAAAAAGAATAACGGACATGGGGTGAAATTTAATGGAAATAGTACTTAGTTTATTTTTACTGTTTGGGGTTTTAGGTTCTGGAGTAGCTTGGGTCTATCTGGTACTTATGTCTAATGATGAATAATAGTCTGTTAATACGCAGTCTAAAAGAGCTACCTAGATTTGAAGGCTCTCATTGCCCAAATCAGTCAAACCATGAGTACATCAAGAGAGTTGATACAGGTAAGTACGTTCTACTTGAAGATGTAATTAAAGTTCTTGAGGATAAAGACGAACAGGGTTATTACAAATGACAAACTATATATTTGATATTGACGGAACCCTTACGCCAAGCCGCCTGCCAATAGATAAAGACTTTAAGAAATGGTTTTTAAATTGGTGTGAAAATAAAGATGTCTATTTTGTCACAGGTTCAAATAAAGATAAGACAATAGAACAAATAGGAATTGATATGTGGCTTACGGCCCGCAGGGTCTATCAGGCGTGTGGAAATGTCGTATATCAAAAGGGTCAGCTAGTTAGGTCAGATGATTTTGAGCCTAGCCATAAACTTCATAGTTTTTTATGTGAGTTATTAGAGCAAAGTCCTTGGTATGGAGATTATGGAAACAATATAGAAAAAAGGATAGGGTTAGTAAATTTTAGTACCATAGGCCGAGACTGCCCTCAAGAAAAAAGAGAAGAATATTTTGCAAACGAAAAAGAACGAATGTCTAATGCAAAAGCTATTATGGATAAATTTCCTCACCTTGAGGCTTGCGTAGGTGGGCAGATTAGTATAGATATATACATGAGGGGTAAGAACAAGGCCCAGATTCTAAACGACATCTCAGGTTATTCCGTGTTCTTTGGTGATGGCTGTGAGGATGGCAACGATGCTCCCTTGGCTGAACGTGTAGACAAAGCATATCAGGTCAGTGGGTGGAAAGAAACTTGGGATATATTAAAATCACTGGAGAAAAAATGAGAGTAGTAGTTATATCAGGATATTTCAATCCAATCCACACTGGTCACTTAGATTATATTAAAGCTGCATCTAAACTAGGGGACAGGTTGGTTGTTATTGTTAATAATGATGAACAGGTTAAGCTGAAAGGCTCTGTTCCCTTTATGGATGTATACGAGAGGACTCGTATAGTCAATGCTATCAAGGGAGTAGACAGAGTAGTCTTGTCAATAGACACAAACAAATCTGTTGTTAAAACAATAGAATCAATTTATAATGAGTATGCTGTTAATTATGATTTCGATAGCATGGTTTTTGCGAATGGTGGAGATGTGAAATCCTATGATTGCAACGAAGAACACTTTTGTCATTTAAGAAGGATTGAGACAGTCTACAATGTAGGCGGAGAAAAAACTCAGTCGTCTAGTGAATTACTTAAAGGAAAACACGATGCCTGAATATTTGATTAAAATTGGAAACAGGGAAGACAAAAAAACTAAGAAGATGAAAATATTTTCTGGTTGCCCACATGATGCTGAGACAGAGATGAAACAAAGATTAGAAAAGGGAGAATATATTATATCTGTTTCAAATAATAGTTTCCCTATGGGACAATACAGGGCTGTAAGAAGCCACTAGCCAAAGAGGAGTAGTCGTGACCCTAATTAAAGTTATGCTTGCCATATTATTGTCTGGTCTGTCATTTGGGGAATTGTTGGCAGAGGAAAAAATTACTAAGAAAGATAGTCAAGAGATTCTGTCGTACCTTGCCTCTGATGAGCTAGGAGGAAGAGGTAGCGGAGAAGAAGGAAACAAACAAGCGGCTAGGTTTATTGCTAATAAATTTAAGAATTATGGACTTGAACCAATCCATCCTCCTGTCTATATTACTATTCATCCCCCTCCGCCGCCCATAGATGGACATGGATACTTTCAAGGCTTTACTTATTCATATACAGTTAGAGTTGGTTTGTTTCGTAGCCGAACCGTAACTGTCAAGACATCCAATGTAGTCGGAATAATAA